>Ga0138256_10003743_pt1 | contig 16156 bp, 16 predicted proteins | sample KNB2016incub_MG_FD_105486 | JGI IMG/M metagenome (GOLD analysis project Ga0138256, IMG submission 105486) | Active sludge microbial communities from wastewater in Klosterneuburg, Austria - KNB2014incub_MG | ecosystem: Engineered > WWTP > Activated sludge > Unclassified | place: Austria... | reverse complement strand
TCGTACTGGTCGGCCAGCGACGCGTCGTAATAATGCGCCATCATGCTGAGCAGCGACGACTTGCCAAACCTGCGCGGACGCAAGAAAAACAGGTTCTTGCCGCCGCGCAGGTTGCTCTCGAGCCGCGGCAAGAACGGCGTCTTGTCGACGTAAAACGCCCCCGATCGGCGAATGTCCGCAAAGTTGGCGTTACCGTACGCGAATTCCGTCATGGCATCACCTTCGTCTCTACGCGCCGCGCGACGCTACCACGGTCCCGAACGAACCGCAAGCCGGGGTTGGTGGCGCGGTGTCCGCGCTGAGGAAACCGCAACGCCGGAAATGTTACGGAAGCGTTCGTGACAATGGAAGAGCAGTAGGATGCTCTTGGGGGGCTTTTGTCAAACGTCGCGAGCAACCAACGATTTCGGGCCCGCAGCAGTTCGACAAACAGCTCCTAGCCCATGGGAGGCCAAACTTTTACGCGCAGTGACTTCGGGTGTCCGGTGGCGATACGTGGACCCTCGAATTCGATTTGCACGCATTGTTGCCAGTGCACGCTGCAATTGGCATTCGAATAATATGGGCGACTCTTGGTTTCGACATCCAATCGAGGAATGTTGCCTTTGAGTGTAGCTTTGTGCACTGTTCCACCCTCGTGACCCACAGCGAGAACGTCCACGCGGCCATTGACGACTTTCAGAAGATCGTCACCATCGATCAGTCGCATACCCGGCGTAATGATCGTCTTCATCGTAGGATGGTGGTGCAGGTACACGAGCCTCCAATGGGTTGCATATTCGGGATTGTCGAGGCGTTTGTCCAATGCCTCGAGCTGCTTTTTTCCAAGTTCACCAACGGCCAGGTCCGCACGGCCCGGGGTTTGACGAATCGAATTGAGTCCAATGGCCAACACGTTCGTTCCTTGGCCATCGCTGTATTCCTCTACGAGCGGATCTTTGTCCACAAAGGAGTGGTTGAGTCCCAGTGGTTTCAGAAGCTGCTGTTCGAAGTGTAGCTCCCGTTGCCGCGAATAATCGTGCCCGTCGTCTGCGGCGTCATGATTGCCGGGAACGATCAGCAAGTGACCTTGGAATGGTTTCAATGCGGACGTGGCGACTTTGAACTGTTTGTCTTCACCATCGTCCACGATATCTCCCGTGACAATCAAATGCGCTCCCTCGTCGATGAACGGACGCACCTTCTTGAGCAATGAGCGGGACTCGTCGTCGCCGGAAATACCAGCCGTGAAGTGAAGATCGCTGATGTGGATGAATCGCAGCATGTTGGCTCCTTGTGACCCCGCCGCATGAGCAATGAGTGCGCCGATGCGTCGTGCGTCGTTTTCCCATCAATACCGATGCCGACAATGATAACTGCCGCAAGCATTGCGCTTGTTGTGCAGGGATTGCGTAACATGGCGTCGAGACGGAATCGATTCGCCTTGACGATCGATCCGTACGATCTGCTCGCGCGTTTGCGCGATGAAGGCTCGGACCCCCCTACCCCGATAGTGTCTTGTTCTGAATGAAACCGGGACAGCGGTTGTTTGGCACCTAAAACGATGTGTCGTCCTTGTTGTCAACCCGCTTGTACGTTACTGGTCCAATGTCGAGGCTGGGCTCGTTGACACGAATCCGCTCCGGTGAACCCCACGTGCACCCCTTCGTTCCAGCATCGTATGTCACGCCGAGTCGATTGCCCTCGATTGAATACGTGCCAAAACATGGTGGGTCGCCCCAATGCATTTTCATGCGCCCCTTGCTATTGAACGTAAGTTTGGCACCATTGTTGTCCCAGGTGCCCAGAATGCTCTTCGCAAACGGTTGCTCCGCTGGGGGAGCTTCCGGCACAGGCGCAGCAGCAGCCGACTCGGACGAAGTCGCAGATGCTGCAGGCGGCGGAGGTGTTGTGGTATCGGTGGATTTTGCGTCGGGCGCAGGGGTCGACCCGCAAGCCGCAACCATACTGACCGTGGCCGCGACATACACCCTCTGAAGATGTGAAAAACTCATGGTGGCCGCGACTTTACGCGAAGAAACGACACGACGTCAACCCAATTTCTTTGGCGAATCGGCGCGCGACGCTCCGGTTGCACAATCCCCCGCCTCGAAAAATTATCCCCCATGAGCCACCCAACATCCCCCGCCTCGAAAATTCAAATCCCCACTTCGGACGCATGAATCCCCCCGGGGATCGTTGTTTCGAGCAGGGGGATCGATTTTCGGACCGAAAAGACCGCTCGAAAGTCCTCTTCTCATGTCGCGGGGAGTCCAGCGAGGCACGTGTCGCCCAGGTGAAACGGCGCTTCAATGGCAAAGTCGAGCATGAAGCAATGGCTATGCGTTTGCGGTGTGGTCCGCGGTTTGGCGCAGAATGTACATCCTTGCTAAACCATATCTCCGTCCGATTGTCATGGCGCACCAATTACGTCTTGCACCATGGCGTCGGCCGCTCGCCGCACTGCGCTCTTCCTTTGAGCTGCAACGAATCTCCGAACTTCCCCAACGCAGCGTCGCCTTGCATCGACGATGCCCGACGTGCCGACCGTGCGCTGTGTCGTCGATGTCGCCGATGTCGTCGCCATGCGAGTTGCGCGTGATCATGACGTCGACAAACACATGCCGCGAAAGTGTGCGCTCGCGAAGAAGCAGTCCCACGTTGTGCGTCGCCACCGTCAGCTCGTCTCTCGTCGCTTCGACGTGTGCCTCCACCACGCGAAGCGTCAATGACGACAGCGTCATCGTGCGAGCAGCAGAGCCGAGCTTCTCACGTCGACGCCGTCAACTTCACCCGCCAGCCCGACCCAGAGTATGCTCTGCTTCTCGGCGATGGCGTTGCCACCTCTGCCACGAATCGCGCTCGTACGAGAGTCCGTCAGCCGCTCCGAGCAAGAGTCGGCGACGGCCTTTCTTCATGTCGAACGATCGGTGCTCCGAGCTCGCTTCGAAGGAGGCGAGCCGAGCGAACCATTCACGTACGACATCGTTGCGCGCGAGCGACTCGATGCCGTCGTGATCGCTGCGCACTACGTCGACGAGCACGGGCGCTCGATGGTGTATCTGCGCTCTGCCTTGCGACCTCCCGTGGCGCTGCGCCCGCGAGAAGCATGGCCGATGCCAGAACGAGACGACCTCGGAGGTTTGTGGGAACTGCCCGCGGGGTTGGTCGAGACAGACGAACGTAGCCTCGATGGACTGCGGCGCTCGGCTGCTCGTGAGCTTCGAGAAGAGCTCGGTTTCGATGTTGAGCCCGACAAACTTGCGTCCTTGGGCCCGTCATCGTTTCCTGCACCAGGAATCATCGGTGAGCGGCACTTTTACTTTCACGTGCTCGTCGACCCAGCCCGTCGCGCTTTGCCCTCCGAAGACGGATCGGTGCTCGAGCAGAACGCGACGATCGTCGCCGTTGCGCTCGACCTTGCGCTCGACCTTGTGCGAGCCGGCATGATTGAAGACGCAAAGACCGAACTGGGGTTGCGGCGCCTTGCGGAGATGAATGGGCGATGAAAGACCACGCTCCCGCGTCCTCCAACCCAGCCGGCATGTCCGTGCGGCCAAGAGTCGCGGTCGTCGTCAAACGATCGGCATTTCAGGAACGCGTCGAAGAGCAAAACGACGCTCGCATCCGTCGCTTGCTTGCAGAAGGTGACCCCACGGTGGCTCGACTTCGCGCGTCACACGACGAGCACGAAGCGACGCTGAGCGAGGTGCTCACGACGCTGTCCGTTCTTGGAGTCGACATCGTGTTCATGGGTCGCGCGGGCGAGGCGTTCGACGCGAAAGGTCTCGACTTGGTCATCACCGTCGGAGGTGACGGCACGCTTCTCAGCGCGTCGCACAGCGTTGCAGGTGTTCCCATCTTGGGCATCAACAGCGCACCGTCACACTCGGTCGGGTTTTTCTGCGGAGCGCGACGCGGGAGTGTTGCGTCGGCCATTGAACGCGCGCTGCGTGGCGAGCTTCGACGTGCGGTGCTCACGCGCATGCAAGTGCGCCAAAACGGCAATGTCGTGCATGCACGCGTGCTGAACGAAGCGCTCTTCTGTCACGTCTCTCCCGCAGCGACATCGCGCTATCTCGTGCGTTTCGACGACACCGAGGAGGAGCAGAAGTCGAGCGGATTTTGGATTGGTCCTGCTGCGGGCTCGACGGCAGCGCAGCGTTCTGCAGGCGGGCGCGTACTTCCTTTGACGTCAAAAGATTTGCAGCTCGTCGTGCGCGAACCGTATACACCGCACGGAGAGCGTTACGACTTGCGTCGTGTGCTCGTTCCACCTGGAGTGTCGCTCGTCGTGCGCAGCAAGATGCATGAAGCAAAGCTCTTCGTGGACGGGCCGAATCGTTCGCTCGACGTGCACTTTGGCGACGTTCTCGAGTTCAGTCGATCGCCGGAAGAACTCACGGTGCTTGGCATTTCTCCGACGCGGCGTTGGGGCAACGCGAGGTCGAAGGGCGTGCTTCGCGAAGGCACTTCCGTTTGAAAATCGGCACCGTTGGCTTGAGTTTGTCCGCGGAACTAGACGCTCGTGGCCCTCGACTGCAAACCAAATCGACGTCGGAAGTGCTCGGATTGCCCACTCGTCGGCCACGTAAGGAGCGCCGGGGGTGGTTCCTGGATCCGTACGAAGTGTTCGCGATCTGCTTGTTTTTGCGGAGTTTGCGCGTGCGAAGATGCGCGATCGCGAGTGTTCGTGTTCGTGCGGTGCACCCAAATGTTGGTGTTTCCCCTGGAATGTCAAGGGTTTTAGGGGATTGACCCCGGTGGGAAGAACGGGCGTCGCGACGCACCACGAGGGGCGGGGCCCCTATTTTTGTCGTGCGGAGTGAAGATCGACGCTGGACCTGGTGCGTTCCTTGTGGTTGTTTGGGCCCCGAGACGGCAAATCTCCCGGAGGAAAGTCATCATGGCCAAAGCAAAGTCCGAATCGAAGAAGCCCGCATCGATGAGCAAGAGCGCCCTTCTGAACGCGATTGCAGAAAGCTCGGAAGGCGTGACCCGCAAGCAGGTCAAACTCGTTCTCGACAACCTCGCGCAGATTGCGTACCGCGAGCTCAAGAAGAACGGCATCTTCACGATGCCCGGCTTCGCGAAGTTCCGCGTTGTCAAGAAGCCCGCCACGAAGGCCCGCGAAGGCATCAACCCCTTCACCAAGCAAGCCATGACGTTTGCTGCCAAGCCCGCCAGCAAGTCAGTCCGCGCTCGCCCCATCAAGGCGATCAAAGACGCGATTGCTTGATTCCCTCGAGCGGATGCGCTCCATACGCACCCGCTCGTTCACGCCCAATCATCCCCACCCATTCGCAAATGCTGCATACCGACGATCCCGATCGGCGCGTATGTCCGCGATGATCGCCAAAAGCGCATCCAGCTTCTCACCCGCAACCCGCTTGAAATTCAGCTCCGAACGATCCAGAGCCGCATCCTCGGCCTCTTCGACCGACCTTGCGAGCACCGTTCCCCCTACGTGATTCCCCGCGGGGATGAACTGAACGAAAGGATCGGGCGCTCGACGAAGCAGACCAATCAAGCGATGCGCGTCGTCTCGATCCCCAACGAGTTCCGGGTGAAACGCTGCCATCACCGGCGCACTCTCCAATCGGTTTCGCAGTGACGCGAGCAGCGCCGATGCAAACCGCTCGAACACGTTCGCCGGAGGCAGCGCGAGTGGAAAAACCACGTGAAGCACAGGGCTTTTCGCTTCCACCACGTAGGCGCGCGTCGCGTCGAGATCGGGCTCGCGGTCGAGCATCACGCAGAACTTGCCAAGCGCCACTTCTACATCGCGCGTGAACGGACACAGCGAAAACGCTTGCACGACTTCCGCTGCATAACGCTTGTGCACGTGGAGCACCTCCGCTGCGAATGCACGCGCTTGCGGATGCGATCCCAACTTGCCGCGAATCATCGGCTCGAGCGCAGCCATCTCGTCGTTCCTTCCTGCTTGAACCTTTGGGGCTTCGGTCGCCTACGGCGTCCTTCGTCCCAAACTCCTGAAGTTCTTCTCGTACGTCGCGCCATGAGTTTGTCTGCGGTCCACATGCATCGTGTGGACAAGACGCACCTTCACCACAGCACCTGGTTGCGCAAATTACATGATTGTTTTGTGAAACATCGTGTTTTCCCTGAGCTACGGCGGTGGAGCGACTTGTTTGAAGCGCATGCGTGGATCTTGTCCGCGCACATCCGAGATGCGTGGTACTTTCCGCCCCAATTGTGGTGAGGTGAAAGGAGGACGCGTGCAGGAGACGGCCAAGCTCACGCTCGAAAACGAGGGCAAGCAACAAACACTCGAGCTTCCGATCGTGACGGGGACGGAGAACGAGAAAGCGATCGACATCTCGACGCTCCGCGCAAAAACCGGTTACGTCGTGCTCGATCCGGCGTTCGTGAACACTGCGTCGACATCGAGTTCGATTTGTTTCATCGATGGCGAAAAGGGCATCCTGCGTTATCGCGGCATCCCCATCGAACAACTCGGGGAAAAGTCGACGTTTGTCGAGACCGCTTATTTGCTCATCTACGGAGAACTGCCGAACCGAGAGCAGTTGTCGAAGTTCTCCACGCTTCTGACTCGTCACTCGATGATCCACGAGGACATGAAGCACTTCTTCGCGGGGTATCCCTCGACGGCGCATCCGATGGCGATCTTGTCGTCGATGGTCTGTTCGCTCTCGAGCTTCTATCCCGAGGCGATCGACGCGGACAACAAGGAGCAGCTCGACAACACCATCGTGCGGCTCATGTCCAAGGTCCGCACCATTGCGGCATTCTCGTACAAGAAGTCGATTGGACAGCCGTTTGTCTATCCGCAAAACGCGCTCTCCTACTGCGCCAACTTCCTCAACATGATGTTTTCGGTTCCTGCCGAGCCGTACGAGGTCGACGAAGAGGTCGTGAAGGTGGTGAACCTTCTGTTGATTCTTCATGCCGATCATGAGCAGAACTGTTCGACATCGACGGTCCGTTTGGTGGGTAGTGCCAAGGCAAACCTGTTTGCCTCCGTCGCGGCAGGCATCTGTGCGCTCTGGGGACCGCTTCACGGCGGCGCCAATCAAGAAGTCGTCGAGATGCTCGAGGAGATCCGGAAAAACGGCGGTGACGTCAACAAAGCCGTCGCCATGGCCAAGGACAAGAACTCGGGCTTCCGCCTGATGGGTTTTGGGCACCGCGTCTATCGCAACTACGATCCACGCGCCAAACTCATCAAGGTCGCGTGCGACCGAGTCCTCAGCAAGATGGGGATTCAGGATCCGCTGCTCGACATCGCGCGCAGGCTCGAAGATGCCGCCTTGAAGGATCCCTACTTCGTCGATCGCAAGCTCTATCCAAACGTCGACTTCTACAGCGGCATCATCTACCGCGCGCTTGGCTTCCCCACGAACATGTTCACGGTCATGTTCGCGCTTGGGCGCCTGCCCGGCTGGATTGCCCATTGGAAAGAGCAGAACGAGAATCCGAGTACCAAGATCGGCCGACCGCGCCAGATCTACACCGGCGCCGTCGCGCGCGACTACGTGTCGCTCGAAAATCGCTGAACATCAAAGGGGCAAAGGCGCGTCCGAACGCTCCTTTGCCCCGACCATGTCGCCAAGTTCGCCGCGACGAACCTCCGCCAAATCTTCAGTTGATGGTCGAACTGCCGAAGCTCGGGACGGCCTCTTCGTCGATCTGATCCATCGCCGTTTTCATTCCGGCCAACGTGCTGCGCATGGAATTCGGTGTCATGCGCAGGGTCAGGCCGTTTTGATATATGGTCACGTGAATCATGCCGCACGCGCACTGCGTGATGCGCAGGGAAGTGTTCGACATGAGTTCTTTGTGTTGTCCGCAGGGCTTGGTACCGGCCATCGACGATAATCCTCCCGACGCGGCACCATAGCAGTCGCTCCGCTTTCTTGTCACGGCAAACGCGCATGCGTCGTGCTGGCGTCTCGACCCATGGCAAGCGCGTTGCATAGGATCAGCTCCTTCGTTGGTTCCGAATCGAACCCAAGGAGAATTCCCATGCGTCTTTCGTCGTCTCGATTTGCACTTCTGCCGGCGCTCTGGCTCCTTGGCTGTGGTCCGGATCCGACGCCCGTGCCGCAGCCCGCGGCACAACTCGACCCACCTCCGCAGGGTCAAGGTTTCCAGCTCAAGACCGGCACGTTCCAAGTACCCGTTGGTAGCGAAAAACAAGACTGCTTTTTCTTTCGCATGAGCGAGCTGGCCGAGACGGGCGGACTCGAACCCGACGCACCCGTGTACGTGCATCGTGTGCAGATCGATCAAACCGAAGGCTCGCATCACATGAATGTCTTTCGAGTTCGAACGATTGTGGAGCTCGACCCTGCCAACGGTTTGGTTCAGGAAGGAACCAACGGTCAAGGCGAGTGTTTCGATAGTCCAAACTGGGCCGACTGGCCGCTCGTCGCCAACTCGCAGCTCGATGGCAATCTCGACTGGACGTTTCCCGAGGGAGTTGCGAACGAGTTTCAACCGGACGAATGGTTGATGCTCCAAACTCATTACGTCAATGTCACGACGCAGGTGACGCCGTCGGGCGAAGGCAATGTACGCGTCAACTTTTGGACGATGCCCAAGGAGGAGGTGAAGGAGCAACTCGGGACGCTTTTCGCCACCAAGCAATCCATTCGCGTATGCAAGTCCAATCCCACGCCTTCATTCGACGGTACGTGTCAATTCGGCAGTTCGTCGCCGGTCAACATCATTGGCGCAAACGCGCACTTTCACAGTCGTGGCAAGCAATTCGACATGTTTTCGTGGGACGGCACGAGCATCGATCCGCCGGCGTCCAGTGCTCGTTTCTATCAATCCATGACATGGGATGAGCCGCCGATGATGGTTTCGCCCGAGCTACATGCGGTCGTGCCGCCGGGAGGAGGAGTTTGGTATTCGTGCGGATACCAATGGCAGATGCCGCCGCAAAGTCTTGGCTGCCAGGGCCTCGATGCACTCGACGCGCAAAAGGCCGACGACTGTTGTTACACGTTTGGACCGCTGGTCGAGGCGTACGAGCACTGCAACATTTTCGTGTATTACTACCCGAAAAGTGACAACATCAACTGCTTCTGATGCTACGAAAACACGCCCACTTCAAAGCTCTGCTGGTATTTGTCCCGACAATTTCGCTTCTTTCGTGCAGCGCTCCGCCGCCGCCGGAGGCAACGAAGGATGCTGGAGTCATTGGGGGTTGTCGCTTGCCGTTCGTGGGTGATCCGAACGCGCCGATGGAGATGGACGTCATTGCATTGGGTGCAAACGGAAAACTCGAGACTGTGACGGACGGATCGGATATCACGTTGATATTTCCGCCGCAGGGAGGGCGCGTTCTTTTTGCGGGGGTGCGAGCGCGCAATGTCAATCCGTGTGGCGTGCGCATTGCAGGCGCGCTGCGTGATCCCGTCAGCAAGCAGGTTCGCATTGACAATCGCACCGTGAACCTCGAAGTCACGGAAGATGGCTATGGTCGAAGTTCTCCGGGGGACATTTCGACATTTGCGAACATTGCGGTGTGCCCAAATCACTGGTCCGACCAAGATCTCATGGATGCGCCTTACGAATTGACGGTGACGTTGACGGACGAGGACGGGCGCAAGGTGACGCACGTGTGGGAGGTGGTTCCTCGGTGTGACGAACCGGGTCTCGTGTCGGGATGTCGATGTCAATGCGATGTCGACTATATGCTTGGGATGGCGTGTGGGGGTTTGCCGGTGGATGCAGGCGCCGAGGACGCACCTCATGAACCGTCCGACGCTTCAGGAGATTGAATCGATGAAGTTTTACTTTGTGCCCATTGTGCTGGGTTTGGCGTGTCTTTCGATGGCGGCTGGTTGTTCGCCACCGCCGTCGAATCCGCCGCCAGTGGAACCACCGGCTTGGCAAGTCGTGATGGACAACGCGACGCTCGATCGTGCGGTATTGAGCGTATGGGGGAGCGATGCGACCGATGTATTTGCGGTCGGTGGGCCGCTTGGGAATGGTCAAGAATCGCTTGTGATTCATTATGATGGGGCATCGTGGACGGAGCTGCATCCCGGTGGCACGGACACGTATTGGTGGGTGGGTGGTACGGGCCCGAAGGATGTATGGATGGTCGGAGAAAACGGCCGCATCACGCATTGGGACGGAAAAGCGTTTGTCGAGCATTCATCGGGTGTGACCGCGACGTTGTGGGGCATTTGGGCAGCGTCCGAAACGGATGTTTGGGCGGTGGGTGGCACGCCCGAAGGTGGAGTTGCAAAACCAAACGACATCGTGTTGCATTGGAATGGTACGTCATGGTCACCCGTCGCATTGCCAAAGGACGTCGAGGGTCGTACGTTTTACAAAGTGTGGGGAACGAGCTCGGACGATTTGTACGTCGTTGGTGAAGTTGGAACTGTTTGGCATAAAAAGGGTGCCGACTGGGTATTGGAATCCAATCCGCCGCTTGCCGCAAGCACGCTCTTTACGGTAGCGGGTTCGGGCAAGAGCGACGTGTATGCGGTCGGGAATTTCGATGTATTGCATTCCAATGGCGCGAAGTGGGAAAAGCTGCCAATTCAGTTGACGGGTAGCGTCAATGGCGTCGCGTGTGCATCGCCCGACGAGGTTGCCATGGTGGGGTTCGGGGGATTCAAGCAGCGATTTGTTGAAGGAGTTTGGGTTGACGATTTTTTCGCGGAGCCGCACGGCGACTTGCACGCGGTGTGGGCGGATGACGAGGGCGCGTATTGGGCGGTGGGGGGCAATTTCGTGACGCCTACGAATGCAGGCGCGCCGCGCGAAGGCATTGTGGCAAGGTATGGAACGGGGAAGGCGAGCGGCGAATTGAAGAAGTGAGGGGAGAGATCTCGGTGCACATCGGGTATGCGCAATGTGCGGACGAGCGTCTGACTCGACAATCGCTGTACAATACTCTTTCGCGCGCGACAGATGGTGCTATAGTCGGCCCATGAGTCATGCCGAAGTCGCCAGGATCCTCGCGCTTTCCGTTGAAAAGCGGCTGCGGCAGATGGAGCTCATCTGGGAGAGCCTCTCGACGAGTTCGAACGAACTTACGTTGGCCAAGTAGAATCAAAGCGAGTCGCTGTGCTCGCAGTGGTTCATCAATTACGTAATCGCACACTTGGCCGGTTCCACACAAACACACTCGATGGCTTTTCCTCCGCATGCAAGTTTTTCTCGGTCCATGCTCATGCATCGCCTTTCCACTTTCTTTTTCATCGCGATGTGCGCCTGCGCATCGCCAAAGCCGTCCCACATCGACGACGTTGCGCCCGCTGTCACGGCATCCGCCAAACTCCCCGAATCATCCGCAACAGCCACCGCATCGGCATCCGCTGCAATAACTCCACCTCTGCCCAGTGTTGACGCCTATCCCGATCCAGCTCCACCCGATCCACCCATTGCGCTGGCCGCCGGGGGAAAACTCGCGACACGCGGTGAAGCGGGGCTCGTCACGACCGTCGAAGCCAATGCAACGCGCATTGGAGCCGATGTGTTGCGCCGGGGAGGCAATGCCATCGATGCTGCCGTCGCTGTCGCATACACGCTCGCGGTCACGCATCCGAGCGCCGGGAACATCGGCGGCGGCGGGCTTTTGCTCGTCCGCCTTGCGAATGGTGAAGCGCATGTGGTCGACTTTCGTGAAACCGCACCGGCGCTTGGTGCGACCACCGAGAAAATCGTTGCAATGCTGGATCGCGACGGAGGCATTGGCCTACGTTCGGCCGGAGTTCCAGGGACCGTTGCCGGTTTGTCATTGGCGCTCGAACGATTTGGTACGATGAAGCTTGCCGATCTTTTGGCGCCATCGATCAACTTGGCACAAAAAGGTTTCAAGCTCGGCTCGAGACAAGCGCTCACGGTTGCGTGGAATTGGGACAAACTGAAGCACGACCCGGCAGCGCGATCGATTTGGGGACGTGGAAAAAAGCCGCTCGGTGAAGGTGAAACCGTGCGGCAAAAAGATTTGGCGCGCACCCTATCCTTGATTGCCGAACAAGGACCAAAAGCGTTTTACGAGGGACCCATTGCGCAGGCCATCGATGCGGCTATGCAAAAGGGCGGCGGCTATCTCGCTGCAAAGGATCTAGCCGAGTACCGTGCCAAACTACGCAAACCGCTGCGTTTTTCCTATCGCGGTTTCATCGTGGACACGGCCCCCCCACCGTCGATGGGCGGCATCGCATTCGCGCTCATCATGCGCACGCTCGAGCGATCGCGCGCGTACGACCATCCTCCAGGCTCCGCGGATGCCATTCATTTGTTCGTCGAAGCATCCCGACGAGCTTATGCTGAAAGACGGTTCGTTGGCGTCGATCCCGAGTTTGGTCCCCCAAACCTCGAACGCACGATCGCAACATTTCTATCTGGGGCGCACTTGGCCACGAGAAAACCGGCCATCGATTTGTTGCACGCGACCCCTTCGACCGAAATCACCACGAGCACGGAGGAAAGCCGGGAATCGCCCGAAACGACGCATTTCTCCGTCGTCGACGCTCGAGGGAATGCCGTTTCGTGCACCTATACGCTCTCTGCAGGCTTTGGATCGAAGGTCGTCATTCCCAAAACGGGCATTTTGCTCGGTAATGCCTTGGGCGGTTTTTCCAAGGATGGCATCAATGTCGTCGCACCCGGCAAACGCATGGCAACATCCATGACACCCACCATCGTTTCGCAACATGGACACCTCGTCATGGTGCTCGGTTCGCCCGGTGGAGACACCATTCCGAATACCGTCGCGCAGGTCATGCGAAACCTAGTCGACTGGGGCATGACCATCGATGAAGCCGTAAGCACGGGGCGCGTGCATCACCAATTCATGCCGGACAAACTTCGCGTGGAAAAACAACGCTCGCTTCCGAAAAACGTCCTTGGCGAACTTGCAAAACGTGGACACGTCATCGAGCCGAGCGGTCTTTCACAAGGTGATGCCAACGATATCATCGTCGACGCAGCAACGAACATCGCCTACGGCTTTGCAGACCCGCGAGAGGGAGGAACCTCCGAAGGCATCCCAAAGTCGGCAATCATGAAAGCTGGCAAATCAACGCCGTGAACCCGGAACGTATTCGTCGACGCCCGGGTCGTTTTCATCGCGTTTTTGCCGCACGATGACAACCGGGCATGGCGCATTTCGTGCAATACGATCGGCGAGCGGCCCTCCGAGCCAACGTTCGAGACGCGTCGGCGGATGGCCCGCAACGACAATGAGATCCGCATCGATTTCAAAAGCAAGCCGCACAATGGCCTTGTCCGGTCGCCCATCTCGATAATGCATCGCCATCAAACGCGCCTCGCCACCCGCGGAACGATGTTCGAGCACCTTGAGCGGCGGTGGGGACGTGGGGCTGTCTTCGGCTCGCGCCGTCGATACCCGTGGCGTCGCCACGTCTTTGATTGCCGGTGAAAGACCTCGAGCACCAATCACGACTGCATGAATTTCGGTCTCCCCACCCCGCAAATCGGCCAAATCGAAAGCAAAACGCCACGCGCGCCCTCCAGGCTCGGACAAATCTAGACCGACGAGAACGATATAGGGCGTGGATCGTTTCTTGATTTCGGGTTCGCGCGACGTGCTTGGATGAACGGATGCAGACGGATCGGGCTCTACCATGAACGGAGCGGGTGCGACCATTACCTGTGAATGTTTCGATCGCGTCGCGCGGCCGCAAGCCCCTGGTTGACCATTTGGTGAAGATTCTTGTGCCGATGGTTCGATTCGGTAACGTACCGAGCGTTCGTCCGAATTCGGCCGTCAGGGTCGAACGAGCAAACCTACTCGACGGATGCTCATATCAGAATTGGCCCCGCACCATGATCGACCCAGGCCCAATGAATACGGAAGGCGGCGGAACATCGAATGCCCGAGACGTTTGTTTTGGAACTTTCTTTCCCCCTTTGACGGCCATGATGATTCCGCCCGTGGTCATGCCCGCGCCAACCAAGAAAACACCAAGGCCAGGCCCCGCGCCCTCCGCCACCAGAACCAAAGGAGAGGCAACGGTCACGATACCGCCAACACAGGCCAATACGATTCCCCCGGCCATCAACCCCTTGCTCTTGCGAACCATGACGGGCTTACCATCCGGGCCGTTTGGCCCGGAAATGGCATTATCCGACGAACCATCGCTCCCCGACGCTGCGGGTATACCCGTCGCGTCTATCGTCACTTCGTCGGATGCGCTTTCTCTTATCTCTATCTTCTTTTCGCGAAGGACCGAGCTTCCACGTCGCAGGGTAATCACGTGCGCACCTGGATCGACGGGCAGCGGCACCTCGAGCATCGCAGACTCGAGCTGCAGTTCGTCTCGATAAATCGCGAGCCCCTGGACAGAGCCCGAGACCTTGATCGTCAGCTTCGGCACGCGGGGATCGAGCTCCTTTTGCCGACGCATGGCAAGGTCCACACGCTTCGTGTCGTTTTCGCGTTTTGCCTGATCCCGAGCCTCACCCCATTCCGCCCACGCCCGCGCAAGCTTTCCTTCTTTTTCGTGACACTCGGCAAGGTTCAGCTTCGTCCCCGTCGCCGGATCAGCCTTGTAACTCGCCTCGAACTTGGGACACGCCTCGGCATATTTCTTCTGATCCATCAACGATTTTCCGGACTGAAACAACGCTTCTGCCGTCGCTTCGTCCGCCATCGCAGGGTTCGTCGTGGTCGACACGACCGCAACAGCAAGCGCGGAAGCGACCATGGGCAACCAAAAACGCATCGTCGATTTATTTGCGGCCAGACATGAGGTCGTCATCGTTCGGTTTCTTCGTCGGTTTGGATCCGGTGGGGATCGATTTGCTTGTGGAGCTAGTGTTTCGAGTGGCAGCAGCCGTCGCGGGTGCGGCTGTTTCACTTGCAACAGGCACAACAGGCTCCGACACCACAGCGGTGCCTGCCGGAACTTCTCGAGGCTTCTGCATGGCCGAAGGCAAAGGCAATGGCGCCGGGTCGGGTGATGCCGCCGCCCGTTCATTTTCACCATTGCTCCGCAAACCGAAAAACGCTGCAATGCCCAGCAGACCCAAGACGACAATCACCGCGGCGATCACCGCAATGAGTTTTCCCCCGGCGGCATTTCCAGATGAAGTGGATTGTCCTGGATGCACGGTCGAAGTTGCCGACGCGAGCATCGTCGACCCCATCGCAGTCGTTGCATGCGCATGCGGTACGCCGCCAGGCGGAGTGAACGACAACGGCGTCGCTGGCGTTGCACCAAAAGGCGCTGCGCTGTTCGTGGCGATCATGGCGAGCGGCACCGCAGGGGTCGTCAAAAGCGACGCTGCACTTTGCGCCGCAACCGCTAGCATCGGAGCACCGGCAACCGTGTGCTGCACGTTCGCTTCCGCCGCGTGCGCCCTTCGAAGAATGTCGGCCACGTCAGCGACGAGCTGCGGGCCTTCCACAACTCCAAGCGCCGCAGCGAGCTCCGTGATCGCCTCGCCCGCCGAACGAAACCGCTGCGCGTGATCACGCTGGCAACACCGCAAGAACCACGCATCGAACGCCGGGCCAAACGTGCTCCCTCGTTGGCTCGGCGCAGGAATCGGATCCACCACGATTTGCACGATGAGGTCCGACAAAGTCTCCGCCTGCCAGTAGTCACCACCAAGCATCATCCGCGCAGCAATGAGCCCAAGCGCCCACACATCCGTATGAGGTCCAATCAAATGCGCCTGCGCCCGCGCTTGCTCGGGCGCCATGTAGAGCGGCGTCCCGAACACCGCACCCGTCTTCGTCTTCGACGAACCCACGCCACCCGCCGCAGCAGTTCCCGTGATCTTCGCAATGCCGAAGTCGAGCAGCTTCACACTCGGCGTGCCGTCTTCACGCACCGTGAGGAAAATGTTTTCGGGCTTCAAGTCGCGATGCACGATCCCGATGCCATGCGCTTTGTCGAGCGCCCGCGCGGTTTGTCGCAGGTACAAGACAACTTCTTTGGGGTGCAACGTTTGCCGCGCTTCGACTTCGCCCCCAAGGTCTCGGCCGCGCAAAAACTCCATCACGAGAAACGGTGCGCCACCAAGCTCGGAAGCGACATCCGCGTCCGTCACGCGCACGATGTGATCGCTGTCGATCCGCGCTGGTGCCCGCGCTTCGGCACGAAATCGCTCGATCGTGGTCGGATCCATCGCCACTTCCGTGTGCAACACTTTGAGCGCCAAGCGTTCGTCCGTGTGAACGTGTTGCACG
>Ga0138256_10003742_pt1 | contig 16165 bp, 6 predicted proteins | sample KNB2016incub_MG_FD_105486 | JGI IMG/M metagenome (GOLD analysis project Ga0138256, IMG submission 105486) | Active sludge microbial communities from wastewater in Klosterneuburg, Austria - KNB2014incub_MG | ecosystem: Engineered > WWTP > Activated sludge > Unclassified | place: Austria... | reverse complement strand
GTGACATGTCATAGGGCATGCCTGAGCCTGGAGTTCATTGCTCCATACAGACAATCCCAGGAATATGATCAGGGGGATCACTTTAAATTTAAAAAAATTGCCTGTTAGGCTCAAACAATCACGCGTAGTTTTCTCCATGAGATCTTAGATTTTAGATATTAATTAATTTGGGACGGGATGCCTTTGCAACCCAATCGAGTTCACTTCTACACTGGCAAATCAATGGGGAGACTGCCGGTTGTAGTTTTTTTCAATTATTCAATCTCAGAAAGGTCAAATCCTGCCATAATTCAGGAACATAGGTTAGTTGTATAATTAGATATTAAATTCAAATTATATCTAATTGCGGTTCATTCTCTGCTAAACATATATTATCATATTAAATAATATAATAATATGTCACAAATATATTTTACTGATTATAGTAGTTTATACCCTGTTTTGGGTAATTTTAATATTACATTATTAAATAATATATATTACTATTAACATTCAATTAATTACAAGTATGCATTAATTGTAATATGTTAAATACTGACTTAAATATTTTTATAATTTAAAGTAATACTACATATAAAAAAACCCCATCCGGATTTCTCCGAATAGGGTTTATATAACAAACAATGAAATCTAGAGGTAACTATTCCATAAGTATCATCTTTTTGACCGCGGAATAACCGTGATAATCAAGGCGATAGTATATAATTCCCGATGTGTTAAATTGTGCTTTTTCCATTCTGATTTCATGGCTTCCCACTTCATAATGTTGTGTCCAGGTCTTGAGGGTTCGCCCTGCGATATCCGTAAAGGTCCATTTGACATCTCCTGCCTCAGGAATAGCAAACCGGATTGTGGTAGTTTGACCAAAAGGATTGGGACTGTTTTGATTTAATACCATACCTTTTTCATAGTTGACGGCTGAGAAGGATCTGTCGAAATAGAGGTTAATTTCCCCAGCGCTTCCATCTTCCAGATAAGCTTCCGCCGCCAGATTTGTGCTTAATAACCTTACCTGATCAGCCAGGTTGAGATCCCGTTTTGCTTTGACAATTAATTTAACTAAAATATTATCAGATATACCGGGTTGTCGGGGTACGGATTTTAACCAACTGAAATTGAAGATTCCCCCCGTCAGTTTATTTTCAGCATATTGATTGGATTTGATCAATGCATTCTCATCAGCCTTTACACCCAACAACTCCATTTCGCTAAAATAAATACTGCCTTGTGCACCAATAACCTGCAACAAATCTAATCTAATGGGAAGTTCAATTACATCCCCGGCTTTCAGCTTCCAGGATGGAAGGGTAAGTTTCCTTTCTTGGTTTCCTCTGGTTTCTAAGGAGTATATCTGGGGTGATGCACTTTCATTGACATCGCCGATCTTGACTCCGGTAAAGTTTTGCAGGCTTGTTTGTTTCTCTACGGCTTCAACCATTGGTGTTTCCATTTCCTTCATACTGACCGGGTCGGACAGTTTATGCATGGAGTTCTGATCAAAAAATCGCCACGAAGTATTCTCAGGGAACACTTCATATATCCCCAAAATAATTTTTCTCAATTCGATCAGATCAGCTGCGGTAATGGTATTATCATGGTTTACATCTGCAGCTATGAACTGTGATTGTTTATCAAATAACTGATTTCCAAGCAAATGTCTCTGTATTGCGATAAGATCAGCGGTGCTGACTCCAGACCGGACATCATCATTTTTATATGGAAATATTTTATACCTCCCGGGAATAATCTTTTCAAATGCGTAAGTACCCTTAATATCTGAAAGATGCTGGTATTGCTGGCTTCCAATGGCGGACAAGATTACATTGGGTATTGAATTGCCATTTTCCATAGTAACATTGCCATTGATACCTGAGATATTGACGATGGCATTTTTACCGCAAAGATTTAAGGTATCGAAAAAAGCCAGGAACCGGTTGCCCAGACAAGTGTCCTGGTTCCCACTCTCATCAGTAACCCATAAATTAAAACTTCTTTCAAATGGCATGACCAATACGGTGTCTATGATTAAGTCCCCGCCAGCACGCAGTATTTTGATGTGGTCACAATTTACTTCCATAATGGTATCTGCTAAATTCTGAGTCCATGAAAATCTCAAAAGAGCAGGGGCTGTACAATTATCTGTGCTTCCACCATTAAATTGGCGGGCATGTATACGAACAAAGGCCTGGTCATTAAAATAATTATTTGACTTCCTGCATGCTGCATTTGGAATAACGGTATCCTTCACTTGAACCAAAACTGTATCCCTGGTAGAATTACCGCAAGCATCTACGGCAATCACCAAAACCCGGGTATCGCCCAATCCGTATCTTCTTACCAGCGAGGCACCTGTCGTGTCAGTTGTCCCAATAACTACCGATTTTATAGTCACATTGGGATCACAATCCATTGCCGTAGCACTGCCCATAAAACTCAGTAGCGTATCACACAATGAATCGAACTTCAAATAAACACAGGTATCTTTTGGAACCTTGAGCACGGGTGCTGTATTGTCTGTCACCCGGATCAGTTGGGTATCTCTGCATATTATAGGTGGTATGGCACAGGTGTCACTTACCGTCCAAATCCTTCGGGTAATAATTTCACACACCCCTCCTCCATTAGCCGAAGACGTAGTGTCTTTATAGGTTACGGCTACCTTTGAACAAGCATCCCCGGTATAAGAAAACACCGGCTTAAGATTGAGACTGTCCGGATGTATACTTTTCCCACAAGTGGTGAGTGTGGTATCCTTTGGCCAGCTAATCTGATTGCAGAATAAAGTGTCCGAGGCCCTGAATGTAACGGTAAAAGTGCAGGAATCCTGCCTCCCTGCCGTATCAGTAATCACCCGTTTAAAAATGATACTGGTTATGGAACAATTGTTCCTGATGGTATCAGAAGTCAACAGGTTGGTTTCAACTTGGGTACATGTGGACAGTACTATGGCATTTCCAGGCACAAACACGGCTCCACAATTGATGGTAGTGTCGTTTTGACAGATAATATTAAAACCTGAGGTATCAATTACCGTAACACGGATGGTAAGGGAATCTCTGTTACCACATTTATCCGTAGCGATAAATTTAATTGTGGTAGTCCCTAGCGGATAAACAACAGGTCCAATATTCTTACCCTGGCCATTAAATGAATTTGTCACCACTACAGCTGTATCACAATCCGAAACATTAACTGGTGGCAAATCAACTAATTTTTCACAGGTGGCTGTAAAGACTGAAGTATCCCTTATGCCTGATAGTACAGGAGCTACAGTATCCAGGATATCAATATTTTGAACACAATTAAGAATCAGTCCAGGCTGCAACAAATCTGTGATTGTCCAGGTCCGAGTAATACGCAGGCATGGTGAGCCTAAGTCTACAAAGGTATCCAGCTGTAAGGTTACCCTGACCTTAGCACAAGGAGCGGCAGTATCTTTTAATCCGATACCCGGAATCCCGTTGAGGTTTGGGGGTAAATTACAACCTATCAGATTAACAGTAGCCGGAGGGCAGGTCAGATCGTCTGCCCCAAAAGGAGACATACCAATTCCAATGATAAAAACAGTTTGACAAGAATCCTTCATTCCACCTTCCGTGGTAACTATAAACCTTTTAATCAAAGTACCTATTCCATTACTGTCGCGATTATCAAAAATTATCTTTTCAACCAGATCATAATCTCCACAAAAGTTAACCTCCGGAATCAGGTTAGGAATATCTTCATCACAATTTACAATCACCGTATCCTTACATTCTATAACCACGGGAATTTTATTTGTCACGTATACATCTGCATTACAATAACTTTTATTGCCATTGGCATCAGTAGCCTCAATGACCACCTGGACTACATCGGACCCACTTACACAACAAATGGTTACACTGTCCCGAAAGACCAAATCATCGAATGGGTTACCGCACAAGTCGATCAGTTTTCTGATTTTTAAGGAGACCTTTTTCAATCCCAGGCAATCATCCCAATATTCCGTGACGAGATTACCGGGTCCTATGCGAATTGAATCTGTAATTAAACAAACCTCCAGAGAAGTACAAGCCAATAAGGGGCCTTGACCATCCACTACAGTTACCGGTACGGTACACTTCGATGTATTCCCGCAGGCATCTGTGACCTGATATTCGAAACTATGCTGGCCGGCTGAAAGAATAACCAATTGTCCCGGAAGATAGGTTTTGAATTGATCCACCAATACCTTAACAACTATCCCTGTCGGGCTACAAGCATCGGTCACGGTAATACCCGGAATATATTGATGGCTGTAGCATTCCTTGACATTCGTTTTATATAAAATGGGGGCAGGACAGACAAATACCGGTTTAGTGGTATCATGGAAATAAATATCCTGATCATGATTAATCGCATGAAACGTACAACAATCGAAGATCGTCCAATGACGGGTGATCAGTGAAGAATTGCCACATAGGGTTGATTTTTGATCTTTGTACTCCACCGTTAAACCGCAAAAATGAGAAATGGACTCACCATTATAGGTTGGGAAGCCCAATGCTGGAGAGTTGAGATCAAGGACAGAAGGGCAATACTGGTGCACATCCGGAGGGAAAACGACGCTATATAAATCAGCCTTTTCAACAATGATTTGCAGGTTTATCGTTGTACTGTTTCCTGCCTGGTCTCTGACCTTCCATTTCCGGTATACAATTAAATCACTTCTATCACAATTTAAATCGATAGAATCGGAATGCGTTATAGATAACTTTGAAGTCGAAGTACAATTATCAGAAATAGTAAGGAAATAACTCCAGGTCAGATTCTGCAATTGGGTGCAGGATACAGGCTCATAATCTTTAATCTGATAATTCGGTGCAGTTTTATCATTATAACAACTACTCTCCCACAACAGCGAGCCTGGAACCGTGTTGATTTGATAATAGGTGTAATTCTCCCGGAATATCGAGGCGGCCTGACTCTGGAAAGTTAATCCAAGAGCGATAACCAGGATGATCGTTTTGAGCCGGCTCAGAATGAAGGATGTAGTTTTCATTGTTTTGAATTTTAGATCAAAATTGTTTTCAATTATATATATATAACGAAAATTTATAATGCGAATATATTAAATATTTTTATAATTTAAACTTTTCAATAAAGTTTTTTTACTTAATTTTCAACACTTTATGCCTTGATTTGATACTATTCGCAGTAGAAAGTTCAAGAATAAATATCCCGGTTGATAAGGATTGAATATCAATTGGAATTGTAGTTCCCGGGGCACCGCTGTTTGAAATTTTACCCTGAAGGGCAACGCTGCCACTGGGATGAATTAATCGCCAATGGGAGTAGCCTGAAGCTAAGTCAATTTGAACGTTTAATTGATCAATTGCCGGATTTGGATAAACCAAAACAGGGATGGAAGGAACACTTGGTTTTTTGTTTAATTGGATCGGTGACACCCGGGTTTGCATGTCATACCATTCAGAATTCAGTTTACCAGAGAAGATGTTTTTGGAATGGACCCCTCTTAATTTAAGTATCACTGACCCTTTAGGAATGCTTATCGATTGCTTACCGACCCAACTTAACCTCATTTCGTTACCATTAATTTTAATTTGAGACTCCAGCCCGGACAATAATTCCGATTGTATTTTAAAGTCCTGCCAACCCTGGAGGGATTTAAAACTAAACTGAATCCCGCTTACCGTAGCAGGTTGATTGGCCACCAGCTGAAGGCCATCTTCACTGTCCTCAAAAACCAACTCCGCATTATGGTTTGATCTGCTTTCCAGATCTGAAGCGCGATTTACGCGTGCGTCTGAATTGACATCACCCAATCTAAAACCAATAAATTCCACTGGCTTACCGGTATTTAACACCATATATTCTTCCGGAAAAATTTGTCCGGGTTGAATCGAGTTAAGAGAAACTTCACCACTTATAAACTTCCAGGGCAAGTCCAGACCGGGAAATCCCAGAATATATTTTTTCAATTGAATCAGATCAAGCACATTTATAGTCCCATTCCGATCAATATCTGCAGCATATTCGAGCAGTGAATTATTCAGATATTTCACACCGGCTATATGTTGCTGAATCCAGATCAGGTCGAGCGTACTGATTCCGTTTAATACATCATGGTCTTCCTTTTTTAAATGGAGTTTCAAGGCGGACTCTGTCACGTTGCTTGAAAATTTTCCATCTCCTCCGGTCATTTGGTCATAAACCATGGTGGATTGCATATTCTTTCCATTAATATGAACTTCTTCTATTGGGACTGAGTTTCGGTTAGTTACCAAGCCGGTAATACCACCCTGGAGAGGTGAAAATGCGGTTGTATCCTGGATAATCACCTGTACTAATATTTTTATCGGACTAAAGCTGAAACAGGAATCACCTACGCGCCAGGTTCTTTTGGTGATTCGACATCGGCTAGTGCCGGCTGTGGGTTGGAGCGTATCGCGAAAGGTAAGGAACAATTTATTGCAGGAGTTTGCAGGTTCTTCAAATTCAGGCGGTTCATAACCAATACTATCCGGTAATAACAGTGATGCGCTGCATCCTACTATTTTAAGGGTATCATGAACTAAAACAATTTCCGAAGGCAATAGCGTATCACCCGCCGGAATGCGAATCGTTTGAAAACAGGTGTCCCTGTTGTTACTTTTATCAGTAGCAATTATTCTCCGGGTAATTTGACCAATTCCACATAAATTGATGTTGTTTAAAATTGTGTCAATTTTAATTTTTACACTATCCAAACAATTGTCTGTCAGTCCCAACAATGGATTTTTCCAGGCCGGATGGGGATCACCGCATTTTATGGTGGTATCCTGTTCACAATTTAAAACAGGGATAAGCTTATCTACTACTACTGCGGTAACCAGGCAAGAGTCTTTGTTGCCATAAATATCAGTGGCTAGGAAAATAAGATTAAATGTTTTGTTGACATCATTACAACAGAAAGCTACACTATCTCCATATTTTGTATGGTCTTGACCATCGGCGCAGAAATCAGCTGATCGCCTGAGCTCAATCCCAACGAGGCTACAATTATCCAGCGCTTCTATCGATTGGAAGTCCGAAGCCTTCAGATATATCAAATCTGCCGGCAGACTGATTTGTATGCTGTCTACACACCAAAATCCAGGAGCTTGTTTATCCACCACCTCAAGGAGGACGGTGCAGGTTGAACTATTCCCGCAAGGATCTGAGACGATGTATTGTAAGGTGTGGGAGCCCATTTCCAGGAAGAGAATGGATCCCGGGACAGCTATTTGAAGTCCATCCACGCGGACTATCGTGGTTAGGGAATTACCATGGCAGGAATCGTAGGCTGAATGGATTGCCGGAATGACATATTTGGCTTCACAATTAGTAAATGTAGATATGGTGTCCGCACCCAGGCAAGAGATGACGGGCCTTGTTGTATCAGAAATATGGATCAATTGACTGACCGTGGTATCCGTCAATGAACAACAATCCAGTACAGACCAGGTCCTGAATATTTTTTTTGTCTGGCCGCATTTTGCAAAAATTACGTCATCAAACCTTAAACTCCACCCGCAAAATTTATCCAATGGTTGACCATTCAAAGTTGGTTGACCCACCAACTCCGGACTGGTATTGATATTTGGACAATAGATCACGGTATCTTTCGGAAAATCGATATCAGATTTTACAGGCCTCAACAATGAAATTTTTTGAGTGCAAGAGCCTAATCTTCCCCAGGGATCGATAACTGTCCAGGTGCGTCTAACCATAGAAAAGGTATCATTACCACAATCCATCATTTGAATCTGATCCGAATGGGTAACTTTTAAATAAATCGAAGGGGTACAATTATCCCCAATGGTATATAATCCCGGTATACTATCCAGGTAATCCAGGGTACCTGTACATAAAACGGTGGTATCCCTGCACAACACGGTCGGTGCCAGTTTATCTTCAATTAAAATAAAAGTCCAGCATCTATTGCCTGTGGCCAGTTCCTGTAATTCCACCTTAATGGTTTGACCCCTTTGCTGACAAGTGACGGTGTCGTTGGGCAAGCCGTATACTTTCACTTTAAATCCATTTTCAGGGCCGTGGGGCGACACTAAAACCATACCGGGCGTAATTTTAGTCTTGCCTGACGCGTCTAATGACAGTTGCAGATTCTGGTGACAAATCATACCTGCCATTTCCAACCGCGTATGGTATACTGGTGTCCAATCGACCTGATTGTAGGATTTAAAACCCTGCATACCCGGTAGTCCGGTTGTACACCAGGCCTGATGTATATTCGTAAGCCATATGGCCATCAGGAGCAGGGTTTGAACGCCCAATGTCCAACTAACATTCGTTTTTGGGATGGGAAGGCTAGTCATATTAGGATTCATAAGAATTTTATTTTTTTAGTAGTAAAAGAAAGTATTAATTCAACAGGATCATTTTTCGAGTGGTGGTTCCAAACAGGGATTCTAGTTTATAATAATAGATACCGCTGGCATTAAATAAATTTCTGCTGATGGTCCACTCATTGATCCCGGCCAATCCATTTAATTGTTTCTGATAGATCAGGCTTCCGTTAAGGTTGATTACCTTTAATAATACCGGCGAAGGTCCTGGTAGTTGAAATTGGATAGTTGTTTCATTAAAGAAAGGATTAGGGCGGTTCAACACGTTTTGAAAGCTGGCTTCCGATGTTTTCTCCTTCCAATTCAGTCCAAGTCTATATGTTTTTAATTCCCCATCGTACCATTCCGGATTCAATCCATTTTGGTTTATGTGAATTGAATTTTTAAGGGATCCTGATCGTCTGGCTTTGAACAACAAAGTCAGCATTGGTTTATTTTCAAAAATCAATATTGGTTTATTATGATGAAAGGAGAATCGCAATCCCTCTTTAAGATCATTTATAAAAACATTCTCAACCTGAACTATTCCTCCTTCCATGCCGAGGTATTCCAGATCGTCAGAACGGAGTTCAAATTGAAAACCCTGCAGTTCATAGGGGCCTTCAGCAAATACGTTCACTTTTATTAATTCGTCGGTGTGGTATTCCGCATTAATGGCATATAATGGTTTAAATGGCGTGGCATTCCTTTCTTCTAATCTTTGTAGTTCAGTAGTAATGCTGGACTCATTGACATCGCCGATTTTTACCCCGACAAAATCAATCTGCATGGGTTGTTGAAGATTTTTAATTAAATAAAATTCATTAAAAGTTTCTTTCAGCGCCTGATTTTTGTCTATAAAGCGATAACCGGCATCGACAAACCTCCAGGATTCATTTTTCGTAAATGATTTGTCCACCCCGAGTATCAATTTTCTGAGCTCTACCAGATCTACCCCATTGATTTCACCGTTTTTATCAATATCAGCAGCAATTAATTTATAGGGAGTCTGAAAAAGCTGAGCACCCAGAATGTGCTTTTGGATCATAATGAGATCAAGGGTGCTGACTCCGTTTAATGGGTTCACATCCTTTTTAGGGATAATTTGATAAGATTGTCCCATATACAAATCACGGATCGTATATTTTCCATTGGACATCATTTCAGGCATAGCCTCTTCTCCATGCATTAATTTAATTCCCACCTGTTCGATCAGCGATCCCCATTCCGTTTTTATCTTACCATCAATAGCTGTGGTACGAAGGCCGCTTGCCGGACTTGGTCCTGTGCAGGCACCCATATTATTTTGAATGATAATATAGGAATTGACCCAATCCTGGTTACCTGCTTCATCTGTGATATAGAGTTTGACGAGTCTGGTTCCAATGCTATCACAGGTGTAAACTCTCAGGCTATCGCCAAGGCTGGGAGAAAAGGAAAATTTAAGTTTATTAAACGGAGTACAATTGTCAAACGTACTCGACACAAAAAAGAATTTGGCATGCACCCGGGCCATTGCAGTACCATTCATCAAAGATAAATCGGTAGCAATACCATGCATGACGACTGCCGTTGGTTTCTTGGCGTCCTTAACCGTGATCATCGTAATTCCGGTAGTGGTATTTCCACATTGATCAGCTACTTTAAACTCTAACTTATGAATACCATTTGGCATGTTTTGACTCGCATTTTGTGTGTTGCCCGGTATCAGATTTTGCCCATCATTGAATAAATCAAGCACGTATGACCAGCCCAGATCTGCAAAAGGTGTACAATCAACGGCAGAAGGTAAAGGCACATTGACCAACACCGAACCGCAGGTCGAATCCATATTATTGACGATGAAATTCCCTGGCACCGACAGTACGGGTTTGATCGTATCCATGACGATTATTTTTTGAGTATAATACCATTTACCCGCTTTGTGGTTTATATCGGATAGCTGACACCAGTCGGTGGCAGTCCATCTTCGCAATATTTTTTTACATGCTGACGGCGCATAGGAATAAACCTCATCTTCTGATTTAAATACCAATTGGCTGCAGGCGGGATCCAGTACCACAGGTACTCCGGTTACCGATGTACCCGTATTCGCAGAGCAAATAAAAAAGGTGGTGTCTTTAGGCCAGGCAATGTCTGTGGAGTCATATCCATCGAATGGATCTGAATTGACAACATAAATCGTTTGGTTACAAAATGAAATATTCCCAGCCTCATCTTTAGCGTTTATCCTACGTATAATTTTACCGGTCTGACACTGATTGAGGGCGGGCAGGCTGTCGACCCAAACAGAGTCCAGGCACATGTCGCTGACGATAGCCGCTCCATAAGCTGTCAAACTTTTTACGCTCTTTTTTGATATATCCCTGCATTCGATGGTCGTATCAAGAGGACAGGAAATCACAGGACCTGCTTTATCTAATACTTTTACCATGACCATACAATCTGTGTATACCCCATAAGCATCCAGACTGATTGGCCCCGGCTGTATTAAACCCTGATAAACTCGTACAATGACCATTATGTCCTTATTGGCATCTTCGCAACAAAATTTAACCAGGTCATCAAACCGGTTTATTGAAGAGTCCGTCAGTCCACAAAACGAAGACCAGGGCAAGCGCCTTACTTTAACGGTGGTAAAAGGATAACATAAATCAAAACTACCATCGTCAAATGCTGATGCCGGCATCGTCAACATACCGGCTTGACCCAGTTGAATGGTTTTGGCACTTTTACAAATAGCCACCGGCCCGATATTGTCTTTGACCGTGATTAAACTGGTGTCTGAACTGGTATTGCCACAACCATCACTCGCCGTATAAATAGCCATATGGTTGCCTTGTGGGATATTGGTAATTAATCCCCCATTGGTATAAATAGTTTGTCCTGCAATTACAATTTTTACTGTGATTTGTGAATTTGATGCACAATTATCACTGATGGCAGCGGGTGGAAAATTTACATTCGCCGTACAAGCATCTCCTGTAGTGCTGGCATCCGGCAAACTGGAAGCAACTACAATCGATGGATCTATCGTATCCCGGATCTCAATCGTTTGCCGGCAGGTATCAATCCTACCCGGATTACACCAATCCATAATCAGCCATTGGCGCGTAAATTTCAGGCAGCCTGTAGCGCCACTGAACCATATAATCTGGGTAGGGCCACTTTGCAATATGTTGCAGGGAATCCCCTGATGGTGCAGCGGAGAGCCTAATGCAGCAACGGTGGTATCCAGTGATAAGCCTGAGTTACAATAAACCAGGGTATCATTGGGGCATACAATATCATCCAAATCAACACTTGTGAAACAAATTGTGTCATTAAGTAACTGATTGGGTTCCCCGTCAATCATGATCAACCATTGCCGAAGCACAAGCGAAAAACAGGTTGAATCACACCCGTTCATGATGGTTTGAAACGGAAGGACTGCCTGTACCGAGGTCACATCTCCACATCCCTCGACCGTAACCGGCGTCGGTTTGGGGATCAAAGCGGTATCCGTATTACAGGGATATACCAGGTATGAACCAAATGTAGAGGTACATTGGGAATAGATGGTTTCCAAATTGAACAGGGTGCAGCACCACACCAACAACAAACTCTTTATAACTTCCTTTACCATATCAAACAGTTTTGATCATTAATGAATACGTTAATAGTAACCTGCCAACCGTCTCGTTCCGGATGGAGATTGATTTCTAAAACATATACTGCTTGAATGATTTTACCTTAGAGAAATAATAACACTCATCTTCATTTAGCATGAAGCATAAAAAGTAAAGTCAAATTTTGGGATGGGAGTAAACCAACTAAATCATATTAAAATAAAGTGCAAACTATATTTTATTGTATTTAATTAAATTACACATTACAAAAATATGTAATATGTAAGTGGCTAAAGTACCCTGAAATAGGTAAACGCCCTATTTTGATTTAACATATTACATATTATAATAATATGTAATATTACTAGAAGTCAATAATTTAGTTAGAAAATGTGTAGGATAAATCAGGAAGTACTATTTCAAGTAGCTTAATTTACCGTTAAAAATACCGGAGGGGGTGTGCAATTGATAGAAATATATTCCCTGCTGTTTCAAATCATCCCCATCAATCTTAAGTTGATTCATTCCTTTATTCAACCAAATCGTTTGTTGATGCACCGCCTTACCTTGTATATCCACCACATGAAAACTTGCTTTTTCAGCTTCATGGGATTCAAATTGCAGGGTAGTTTGTTGGTAGAAAGGATTTGGATATACGGTAAAAGAAGTCTGTCTGCTCCACTGTTCCTTTGGATTCTCTATACTTAAGGAAGATATGGTTTGGGCTTGATGGAAAGTACTCTTACGATTTTGTTGCATCATTTGAAGTTGGACCTTAAGTTGGGTGAGGGATTCAACAGAAGATGAGTTTAAAAAACTGTCTCTGGTGATGTCCCCTATTTTCACTCCGCTAAAATCTGCATCATCTATAATCGTGTCCAGATCCGAATACTCGCGAAAGTCTGGAACATTCTTCAAAGAATTGGCAAGTGGGTTGATGAGATTTACATTATAATCAGACGGAATAAATCTCCAGGAGGTCAGCGTATCCTCTACACCATTTGAGTAAATCAAGATATAATAACCTAATAGAAAAGCGTCATTCATATCTATCGTATCATTGAGGTCAATATCTGCTGCTAAAAGTTGATATGGATCGGTCAGGGTATCTTTTCCCTGCAAGTGGTCCAATAAAAGAGTATAATCATCAACCGTCACTCCTTGCAGGAATCTGCTTTTCTTTGAAGGAATGATTTTATAATCCTGGCCTGCTTGTAATTTTGGAGTTTTGTATTGCCCGCTGGCAAGTAAGGATACTGAAAATTGACTGGATGTCACCTTTACTTGCACACTATCCAAAGGGTTGAAACCCGGGTTAACCAACAATCCAGAAATGGTGAGTGTATCCTGATGAGCCGGGGGTGGTGGAGCAGGGCACATACCTTTATTATCCTGCAGGATCAGGGTAACCGTGCAGTAGTCTTTATTCCCAGCTTCATCCTCTACCCAAATTCTTAGTTTTCGTGTACCTAAACTATCACAGGTAAATTTGTTGGGTACAGCAGTAAACTTTAATTTTTCTTTAGGGGTCTTGTTATCAAAAGAACCGACGTCAAATTTTTTAGGGTCGATAATTGTATAAATTCCATCAGAATGCCAGGCGATACTGGTAACCAGCGATCCAATGCAATATGGTGTAGGGAGCGTTTTATCCAGAACAACAACTTTTGTCGTGCAAGCCGCTATGTTTCCGCAGGGATCTGTAGCTTTAAATATAACATAAGTAGTGCCTGTCGGATAATTTCCACTGGCATCCGGACCCGGGTGGGTGGCGTATTTGGAATTATGAGAAAGTTTAGATAATCCATTACAGGTAGAAGTAATAGTGGGAATAGGGATGTCTACCCAGGCAAAATTACCATAGGTTTCCTGATCCACCTTCACTTCAGGCGTACAGGAAATAGTGGGTTTAGCCTTACTTACAATTTTAATCAATTGTGCATATTCCCACTTTCCGCTTGAATGGCCATAACCATTTAAATTATAAGTACACCAATCGATGACCGTCCATCTTCTGACAATTTTTTTACAAATTCCGGTATCATTTGGAAATGTGTATTCTTCATCTTTGTAACTGAATCCATATTTGGCACAGGGATTTTTTTGGTAAATATCCGGGTAACCATAAGGATAAGGCAGGTATTTTGGGTCAATATTATCTTTACACAAATCTGCTTCAAAATCCTTTGGCCAGTAAATTTTCACATATCCCGGTCTGGGTTTTACCCATATCGCCGATTTACAATAATAATTTTTTCCACAGCCATCCACCACTTTCCACTCCACCCATATACTTCCTACACCACAATCATTTAATGACTTTGAAATCCAGGGACCATAGATCCAATAATTACTTCCAGTGACCTCTGGCTTTGCATAATAATAGTTATCAACCTGATCGCAATATATCGTTGACTCTTTTGGACACCAAACTGAAATACCCGAATGGGGTGAGCCGTTATTAACCCAGATCGTTTGAGTACAATAATAGGACCGCGCATAATGATCAACAATCTCCCACTTTACGTCCACATAACCACTCCCGCAGCTGAGATGTGGAGAGATCCAGGGGCCATACTTGGTATGAGCGCCATATACCACAGGTTTATCATAATATTTCCCTGCCTGGTATTGGCTATAAGTTATTTCTTTATCGCTGGGACAATGTATTTCTAAAGAGGCTTGGGCAGTGGTAGACCAACCCAGAGCAATCAGACTGAATATAAAAACTATATAGTGCTTCATTTTAAATATAACATTTAACTTAAGTGATCAAGCTGAGGGGAACTCTAAAAGTATAAAAACCCGATTAGTTCCCTTCTTATTTTAAGTTAAAAATGAAGCTATGTATAAAATAATCCTATATAGTTAAAATTGATTTGTTAAGTACAGAGAATAATAAACTTAAGTATTCAGTGTTTATCTAATATCACATATCAAATTGTTTAAAATAGATATCGTCTGGCGTGAAATATAGCCTGAAGTTTTATTTCCCACTCATAGCTGATTTTATCATAAATGAAAGTGACAATTCGTGAGAGCCGTTATTGTATTTTTGAAAATCCTCCAGCGCTACATCGTAAGAATAAAAAAGCTTAAAGGAATTAATACGAGTGCCCAGCATAAATGAAGTTTTGCTAAAACCTCCAATGGAATAGGATACCCCGCCAAATAATTGTTCATCCAGAAAACTCATTTTTAAGTTTAAGTCTGTCTGAAAAGGAACATTTCTCAATCGTTTGATCATGATTGAAGGTTCCACGGTAAAATTATAATTTGCTACATTCCAGCGATAGCCAACCCAGGCATTAAAATATTTGAAGAATGAATTTTGATCGGAAATAGATTGGATGTCATCAATACGGGTCCTGACCAGATCCACAACAGAAATTCCGAAAAACAATTTTTCACTTTGTTCACCATAAATCCCTATGGATGTATTAAAAAAGTTGAGCCCATCAGCAGCTGCCCGGATCAAAGGATCTGAAGGATCAATACCTGAATCCAGAATCGCCCCATTTGCCAGTTGAATCTTTTGAAACTGAGCTGCTAATCCAGCATTGAGTTTAACAGTACCCAGATCAAATTTGTAAGCTAAACCTGCCTGGCCTTTAAATTTATTGAGGTCCCCTGCCTTATCATTAAACAACAGGCCCACAAATCCCAATTTTGGTGCGATGGGGCCATTAAAACTCAGTGTATAAGTCCTCGGGGCTCCCGGAAAACTAGCATGGGTGTTCCTGAAATTAAATAATAACTCGTAGTCTTGTTTAAATCCTGCATATGCCGGATTTACCAGAATAGGATGGAAGATATATTGTGAATAAATTGCTTCATCCTGCGCATTTAATCCAGATTGAATGGTTAAAAAGCAAACTACGGCAAGTAAAAGTTTTTTCATAACATCTGTTATTTTAACCCGTTTGTTATTTTCAAGTATTAATTAAGGTCCCTTAACAGGGTGACATTACCTTTATAAAGTGTATTGTTGGTTCCACTGTTGTCTTTCAAAATCCAATAATAAACACCATCAGGTAAAATAAATCCTTTGAGATCCACACCCACCCAATCATTGGCATAGTTTGAGACCCGGAAAACCAGTTGATTCCAGCGATTATATACTAATAACTGATTCGAAATAGTTTCCGAACAGTTGATCACAAAGACTTCATTGATCCCATCTCCGTTGGGTGTAAAGACTCGTTGGGC
>Ga0138256_10003740_pt1 | contig 16166 bp, 9 predicted proteins | sample KNB2016incub_MG_FD_105486 | JGI IMG/M metagenome (GOLD analysis project Ga0138256, IMG submission 105486) | Active sludge microbial communities from wastewater in Klosterneuburg, Austria - KNB2014incub_MG | ecosystem: Engineered > WWTP > Activated sludge > Unclassified | place: Austria... | reverse complement strand
ATTGATGATTCTGGTAAAGAAACTGCTATTAATATTCTTTTTCGTGATGAAGAACGGCATAACAAAGTATCTTTGGCCTATGGTTTTTTAAAAGATAACAGCATTTGGAATGTTACGGATTTAACCAAGGAAAGCGTGGGCGAATGGGAACCCAATTACGATAACTTCTTATGGGAAAAATCAAAAAAACTTCATGTTTTTATCCAAAATGTAGCTCAAATAGATGGGGAAGGCATCACCGAGGGAAACGATTCAGAAGTAAGCATATTACATATCAATAAATTAGAAAAGTATCGTAAATAAACGAAAACAAATCATAAATTAAAGAAATAACAAATTTTAAAATTGCCACTATGTTCAAATTAAATGTAATGCCAGTGCTATTGCTTTTTTCAACTTTAAGTTTTGCGCAAACGCTACCAAATGAATGGGAAAACCCTGCTGTTGTAGATTGTAATAAAGAAGTGGGGAGAGCATCCTTTGTGCTGCATGGCGATGAGGCATCAGCTATGACGGATAGCGCCGAAAACTCCAGCCTTTATAAAAGCCTGAACGGTACTTGGAAATTCAACATTGTTAAAAAACCTTCAGAGCGCCCACTAAACTTTTATGACGTTAATTTAGATGATTCTAAATGGAGCAACATTCAAGTGCCTTCCAACTGGGAACTGCAAGGTTTTGATATTCCCATTTACACCAATGTAACGTATCCGTTTCCTAAAAACCCACCATTTATAGATGAAAACTACAATCCTGTTGGAAGTTACAGAACAACTTTTGAGGTTTCCGATGCTTGGAAAAACAATGAAGTGATCTTGCACTTTGGCTCCATATCGGGCTATGCCCGCATCTTTTTAAACGGAAAGGAAGTTGGCATGACGAAAGCCTCAAAAACCGCCGCCGAATTTAATATTACCCCGTTTTTGGCAAAAGGTAAAAACCTGCTCGCCGTTCAGGTGTTCCGTTGGCACGATGGCAGTTATCTAGAAGATCAGGATTTTTGGCGATTGAGCGGTATTGAGCGCGATGTTTATCTGCAAGCAACACCAAAAACAACTATTTGGGATTATTTTGCGGAAGCCAATTTGGATGATACTTACACCAACGGCATGTTCAATATGGACATCGATTTAAGAAGTTTTACCAAAAAAGCACCAAAGGATTTAAAGGTTTCCATAAACCTTTTGGATGCCCAGGGTAAATCCGTTTATGCCTTAAATGAAAATATAAAACCATCAACCCATAAAATCAATTTAAACGCTGTAATTAAAAATGTTACAAAATGGAGTGCGGAAAACCCTTATCTATACCGGTATGTCGTAAAACTTTCGGATGCTAACCAATCTCAGATCCTTTCCAAAAAAATCGGTTTCAGAAAGGTTGAAATCAAAAATGCACAACTCATGGTGAATGGGCAAGCATTAATGGTAAACGGCGTAAACCTGCACGAGCACCATGGCACCAAAGGCCATGCGCCCGATAGGGAAACCATGTTGGAAGATGTTAAATTGATGAAACAAAATAATATCAACGCCATCCGCATGAGCCATTACCCGCACGACCCATATTTATACACCTTATGCGATGAATATGGTTTATATGTTGTGGATGAAGCCAATATTGAAACTCATGCCATGGGCGCGGAATTGCAAGGTAATTTTGATAAATCAAAACACCCCGCATACTTGCCCCAATGGGCGCCGGCACACCTTGATAGAATGCAACGTATGTTGGAGCAAAATAAAAATCATACCTCTATTATCATTTGGTCTATGGGGAATGAATGTGGTAATGGACCTGTGTTTTATGATGGCTACAAATGGCTAAAAGAACGTGATAAAACCCGTTTTGTGCAGTTTGAACAAGCAGGTGAAAATGAAAACACAGACATTGTTGCGCCCATGTATCCTGGTATTAATAGCATGAAAAAATATGCTGAAGGTAATGATAACCGCCCATATATTATGTGTGAGTACTCGCATGCCATGGGAAACAGCAACGGTAATTTTCAGGAATATTTTGATATCATCGCAACAAATAAAAAAATGCAAGGTGGCTTTATTTGGGATTGGGTGGACCAAGGTCTCAAAACCCAAACGCCCGATGGCCGCATGTTTTGGGCCTATGGTGGTGATTTAGGTGGTGAAAATTTACAAAACGATCAGAATTTTTGTGCTAACGGCTTGGTGACTGCTGAAAGGGTACCACATCCAGCCCTTGAAGAAGTGAAAAAAGTATATCAAGATATTCATTTTATGTTGAAAAATGAAAAGGTTTTGGAAGTTTCAAACCATTTCAATTTTACAAATTTAGATGCTTATAAATTCAAATGGGTGCTTAAAGCAAATGGCGAAATTATTAAAGAAGAAAACTTTGAAGTTTTAGTAAGTCCTAACAATGCAAAGGAAATTGTGTTAAACATACCAGCTTTAGATGGTACTAAAGAATATTATTTAGATGTTTATGGTTACGCAAAAAATGCCAAAATGTTAGTGCCTGCAAATCATGAAATAGCCAGAGAACAATTTAAAATAGGAACTAATACTTATTTTGATGCAAACAAAACGATAGAAGGAAAAATAACATCAAAGGTTAAAGATAACATACTGTTCTTTTCTAATAACTTGGTTCAAGGAGAACTGGATTTAATAACAGGAAAGCTAAAGAAATATACATCAAACAAGGAAACAACTCAAACTATTTTAAATTTTCCAGAGCCCTATTTTTGGAGAGCTCCAACGGATAATGATTATGGAAACAAAATGCCAGAAAAATTAGGTGTGTGGAAAAATGTACACAAAAATTTAAAAGTTAAAAAAGTATCAGTGGGCAAACAAACAAGCGCAGGCATTCCTGTAAAGGCAGAATTTACGCTTACAGAACAGCATGTGCCTTATACATTAGATTATTTAATTCAGAATGATGGTACTATAAAAATAACCGCAAGTATAGATATGGAGGGTAAAGGGTTACCTGAATTACCACGCTTCGGAATGCGTATGGTACTAGATGGAAGTTATGATGATTTAACCTATTATGGACGTGGGCCATGGGAAAATTATTCCGATAGAAATACCGCCGCTTTTATTGGTGCTTATGAAGATAAAGTTCAAAATCAATACACATGGACCTACATCCGTCCGCAAGAAGCAGGCTATAAAACAGATGTGCGTTGGTTTAGTTTGAAAAATAAAAGTGACAAAGGACTTAAAATTATTGGTGCGCAACCTTTAGGCTTTAGTGCGTTGAATATGGCTACTGAGACCTTGGATGGCGGCAAGTACAAATCACAAACTCATCCAACCGATATTGTGGTAGAAAAAGATAAAATCTACCTACATGTGGATTTTAAACAACGTGGCGTTGGTGGCGATGATAGTTGGGGAAGATTACCACATGAACAATATCTTTTGAAAAACAATAAATATTCATATAGTTATATTTTGAAATTGTTGGAATAAATATTTTTTTTAAACCACAAAAAAAAACCCATCGTGCTATCATTTTATTTTGATGCAGGATGGGTTTTTTTGTTTTCATCATTGAATTAAAACATGGCATTAACCTATTGTGTGATTTTTTCTTTTTGCTAAATCGGTGTTCAATGTTGCACTGTTCCACAAGGCATGTCACCAGACGGGTTAACTTATTTTAAATACATAAAAAATGCGCCTTTTTTTTTCGGTATTTTCAAAAAACAACGTGTTAAAATTCCGTTTTTCACTTAAATGGTCATATTGTGCCCGTTTTTTTGCTGATTTATGCCCTATTCAAAAGTTAATATTTTAACAAATTTGAAGAATTAATGTAGCATTAAAATACCTATGCCATGTTTTATATAAATACTGTTTTTAACTAAATCCATTGCAAAAACTATGATATAAAAAAACAATTAAAAACTTAGGAATAGTTTCCTTATTAATTAACAAACAAATATTAACTAAATTATTTAAACAACAACTAAAATGAAAAATATTAAAATCAAAGAAATTTATTTTTGTGGTTTTGATTTTGAATTAAGAAAAGGCTTGATGCTTTTGCTTATTCTCATCACCTGTTTGAACGTTGAAGCAACCAATGGGGCAATCAATGTTAAAACCGACGCCACTTCAGTACAGCAAATTACAATTTCTGGTACCGTAAAAGACGCATCCGGCTTGCCTTTGCCAGGAGCAAACATTATAGAAAAAGGAACAACACATGGAACACAATCTGATTTTGATGGTAATTTTACCTTAAGCGTGACTAATGTCAACGCAACATTGGTTATATCCTATGTGGGCTATACCACTTTAGAAGTGGCAGTAAAAGGAAAAAAAACCATCACTGTTACTTTAGAAGAAAATGCAGCCGCATTGGATGAAGTGGTAGTGGTAGGTTATGGTAAAATGAAAAAAACCGATTTAACAGGTACCGTGGTACAGGTGAAGCCGGAAAGTTTGGCCAACCAAAACCCACAAACCGTACAAGATGTGTTGCGCGGTGTACCAGGTTTAAAAGTGGGTTATTCTTCGGATGCTAAAGGTGGAGGCTCGTTGCAAGTGCGTGGGCAAACCTCGGTTTATACCGATGGCGGACACAACTCACCACTTATTATATTGGACGGGATGCAGTTTTATGGCGAGCTATCGGAAATCAACCCAGGCGATATTAGCCAAATAGATATTTTAAAAGATGCTTCGGCTACCGCAGTATATGGTTCTAAAGCGGCTGCAGGGGTTATCATCATCACTACCAATAAAGGTAAAAAAGGAAAACCTGTTATCAATTTCACTACCAATATGACGGTAAATACCAAAAGTGCTTATCGCGATTTGTATTCGCCACAAGGCTATTTGGATTATCGTGAAGATTGGGAAACTGCCAAAACTTATGGCTTAAATACTACAACAAGCCAATATGAGGCCTATGTAGCTAGCCAAGTGGGGAAAACTGGCTATTTTTCAAACCCAAATGAATTAGCACAATACGGTGTATCACAAAACGATTGGTTGGCCTATCAACCTGCAACACAAACACAAGGCAAAAGTTTGGAAGAGGTTTGGGCACTGCGATTGGGTATCCAAAATGGTTTGCTTTTAGATAATTTCCTTGCAGGGAAAACACACGATTGGTACGATAGCACGTTTAGAACAGGTTTTAACCAGGACCATAACGTGAGTATTTCCGGTGCTAATGATAAAGTGAACTATTACTTATCCTTAGGTTATTTAGAAGCGGAAGGTGCTATTCAGGGCAATGATTATTCAACAATACGTGCCAACATGAAACTGAACGGAAAAGTTACCGATTGGCTTGAGTTTGGGGCCAATATTAATTTTCAAGATCGTACAGATGGGGATATTAGTGTGGGAACAGGAACCAATTATTGGGATGCCAATATGTTAAGAAACAGTCCGTATGCTAATTTTTTAGATGCGAATGGCGATTTTGAAAGACAGCCTATGGGCGCAACCATTGGTGGTTATAATTATTACTATGATCGCCAGTTTCAGGAACTTGAAAAAGGCTATACCGTATTCAATACCATTTTTAATGCTAAAGTAACCTTGCCTTTGGGTATTACTTATTCCTTAAACGTATCACCACGTTATGAATTTTATTATAACCGTTATTTTCAATCGTCAGGCAATGTGGGTTTAAACCCTGCAAATATAGGTGTTGATAGAGACCACAGTAAGAAGTTTGATTGGAATATGAACAACACCTTGGCATGGGATTATACCTTTAAAGAAAAACACCACATCATTGCCACCTTTGTACAGGAGGTTGAGGAACGCCGTTCTTGGTTTGATGAAATTAACGCACGTAATATTTTACCTTCTGATGCTTTAGGATTCCATAATACATCAAATGCAACGTTGGCTAACAGTTCGTTTTCAACATCCGATTCCCATCAAACAGCCGATGCATTAATGGCAAGGCTTTTTTATTCGTACGATAATCGTTATTTGTTTACAGGCACCGTGCGTCGTGATGGATATTCTGCTTTTGGGGCTTCAAATCCGTATGCTACCTTCCCATCTGTTGCCGTGGGCTGGAACTTCAATAATGAAAATTGGTTCAATTGGGATGCCATGAGTACTGGTAAATTGCGCCTTTCATGGGGTAAAAACGGTAACCGCTCACTTAACGACCCCTATGTGTCATTGGCGAATCTAGGTTCTGGCACTGGTGCCACCATGGGCTATATCGATGCTTCTGGAAACATCGTTGATGTGAAATATTTGTCCATCGACCGTTTGGCTAATCCAAACCTACAGTGGGAAAAAACAGAATCTACCAATATTGGTCTTGATTTTGGTTTCCTTAACGAGCGTATTTCAGGCACCATTGATGTTTACAAATCCATCACCCACGATATGATCATGAGTCAACGTTTACCTGGGTTCTCAGGTTTTGGCTCTATTGCGACTAACCTAGGGGAAGTTGAAAATAGAGGGTTTGAGGTTAGTCTTAGCTCGATAAACATCATCAACCCAAATTTTGAATGGCGTACCAGTGCCGCTTTTTCATACAACAAAAATATCATCAACAAATTATATGGTAATATGGAAGATGTTTTGGATGATGAAGGCAATGTCATAGGTCAAAAAGAATCGGACGATAAAAGCAATGGTTGGTTTATAGGGAAAGCGATTTCCGAAATATGGAATTATGAAGTAACCGGTATTTGGCAAAAAGACGAGGCGGCAGAAGCTGCCACTTATGGCCAACGCCCTGGCGACCCCAAAGTAGCCAACAATTATACTGCTGATGATGCCGCAGATGGCAAACCCGTTTATAACGATAAGGACAAAGTGTTTTTAGGGCAAACTGCACCACCCATCAACTGGTCATTGCGCAACGAATTTAAACTTTACAAAAACTGGGACATAGCGGTTAACATGTACGCATACATGGGGCATAAATCGCTTAATGGCACTTATCTGAACAATTCCAACTCAGGTAGTTTATAGACCAACAAATACAACCCCTTTGTAAACCCTTACTGGACTCTTGATAACCCAACCAACGATTGGGCACGTTTGGATGCTAGGGCTCCTGCGGGTGCTGGTGCCGATAAATTATACAATCGTAGTTTTATCCGATTGGACAACATTTCGGTAGCTTATACTTTGCCCAAAGAGCTTACCGAACGCCTAAATTTGAAAAATGTGAAAGTGTATGCTTCCGTACGCAACGTGGCAACATGGGCAGCAGCTCAAAGCACTTGGAAATATTTTGGAGACCCCGAAACTGGTGGTTTAGCTACCAGGATGTTTAATTTAGGTTTTAATCTAACCCTTTAAAAATTAGTCTAAAATGAAAAAGTATATCAATAAAATTTCAAAAATAGTACCTGTAGTAGCAGCAGTTGCTATGTTTGCTTCTTGTTCGAAAGATTTTCTCGAACCCGATCCACTATCGTTTTATGAGCCAACCACTACCTTCTCAACTGAGTCGGGGTTACAGGCAACCTTGGCTATTGCCGATAGGGCATTGCGTGGTAATTACATTCACTATAATTATGCAAATAACAGTGTACCCATCGGAACCGAATATGTGTTCTCCGACATGGCAAAATATGGAAAAACGGATGCAAGCACTACAGCTGCCGATTATGCAAACATCATCATCCCAACGGGCAGTTTTGCAACAGCCACTAATGATGGTATTTATCTTGGTTATTATTGGGATGAAGCTTATAACGGCATTAAGTACGCCAATACGGTATTAACTTATATTGATCAGGTACAAAATTTATCAGAAACCGTTAAGAACAAATACATTGGGCAAGCTTATTTTCATCGTGCCTACCGTTATCTTAATTTGGTTTATCAATTTGGTGATGTGCCATTAATTACTAAGATTTTATCGGTACCTAAACAAAACTATTATTCCACTAAAAAAGAGGCTATCATTAAAATGATTACAGCTGATATGGAAAAAGCAGTTCTTTGGGTGCCCGAACAATCGCAATTGCCTTATTTAGGTTTGGTTAATAAAGGTGCTTGCCGCCAATTGCTGATAAAATGTTATTTGGCTTCTGGTAGATTTGCTGAAGCGGAAGCTCAAGCCGATATACTAATCAACCAATCGGGATACTCCTTAATGCAAACTAATTTTGGAATTTTTGATCCAGGTGGAAAATCACAAACATGGCCCATTACCAGAAATGTAGTGTGGGATTTGCACCGTCCTGAAAACAAAGTAATTGCTGCAAATAAAGAAGCTATCATGATCATGCCTAATTCAGGTGCACAATCCTTTTTAGGTTTTGCTTCCATGCGTATTTTTGGCCCCTTTTGGTCCGATGGTAACCTAAAAACTCCCGATGGTAAAAATGCTGGATTGCGTATTGCTTCAAACAATGCCAATTACAACCCATTATATGATTACCCAAGGGCATTTGGACGTGGTATTGCTACCATTAGCGCTTCTTATTATTCGCAAGTGCCAATGTGGGTGGTAAATGGGGTTGAAGACACACAGGATTTAAGGCATAACAGCACCGTTGGCAATTGGGTAAACATGGAAAACATTAAGTATAATGATAAATCTTCTGCATATTTCGGTCAGAATTTCCGAATGAAAGAAGGCACTACATTATTAGCAAGAGACTCAATTCGTGATTATTTTGATTTTCCATTATATAAAATCTATCTACATGATGTGGTGAATGAAGCTAATCCAAGCGCAACCGATTTTCAAGGAGCTAGCACAGGAAGCGTAGCGCATATGTACTTATACCGCTTAGCTGAAACGTATTTGTTGCGTGCCGAGGCGCGTTTTTATCAAGGTAATCCAACAGGTGCTGCACAGGACGTAAATATTATCCGTCAACGTGCAGGTGCTTCCCAAATGTACACCACAGTTACAATTGGTGATATTTGTGCCGAAAGAGGAAGAGAGCTTTACCTTGAAGAATGGCGTAATGTGGAACTTACACGTATTTCACACTGTTTGGCAATGAGTGGCAAAGCTGATGAATGGGGTCACACATACAACCTTTCCGATTGGGACAAACAAGCTGGCATCGATGATACTGGCGGAAGCTACTGGTACCAACGTATAGTGCATTATACGATTTATAATAAATATCCAAACGGTATTGTGGTTCCAAACGGTACCAAAAAATACACTATGGATAAACGTAACGTATTTTGGCCCATCCCAAACAGCGCCATTACCGCAAATATTAAAGGGCAACTGAGTCAAAACTATGGCTATGATGGTTACGATGCTGCCGTTAAAATGTGGGACAACTGGGAAGATGCTGTGGCCGATGAAAGCCTAACAGAATAACAAATAAAAAGTTAGTTTAGTTTAGTTTTAAGAAGGTAGTAATCATAATAAACCAATGATGATTGCTACCTTTTTTCATAATTTACGCTTATGAATTTTAATATGGTAGTGCAATCCATTAAGAAAAATCTTATCCATTTTTTCGTCATTGTAATTTCCTTAATTATTACAAGTTGCGCTTCACCAAAAAACAAATCGTTAGCTAAAATAAAAGGCTACGAGTTAGTTTGGAGCGATGAATTTAATGAAAATGGTTCTCCAAATAAAAATAATTGGAATTATGAAACCGGATTTATTCGTAATAAAGAAGCACAATGGTATCAAAAAGAAAATGCCGTTTGTAAAGATGGTTATTTAATTATTGAAGCAAAAAATGAAGTTAGATTAAATCCACAATTTGAATCTTATAATCATAAAGATTATAGAAAAAAAAGAGATTCTATTCGAGTTACTTCCAGTTGTTTAATTACAAAAGATAAACAATCTTGGAGATATGGTAGGTTTGAAATTCGGGCAAAAATTCCAACAGAAATAGGTTTATGGCCCGCATTTTGGACTTTGGGATTGCAATATAATTGGCCAGCAAATGGCGAAATTGACATTATGGAATTTTACAAAGGTAAACTATTGGCAAACATAGCTTGGGAAGCCAACCAAAAGTGGCAACCAGTTTGGGATAGCGAATCTTACGCAATAGAAAGTTTTAATAATGAAAATTGGGCAAATGAATTCCATACTTGGCGCATGAATTGGGATGAAAATAACATCAAATTATATGTGGACAATCAATTGTTGAACGCTGTTGATTTAACACAAACCATTAATGGCACCAATAAAATAAACCCCTTTCATCAGCCACAATATCTATTGTTAAACTTGGCGGTAGGTGGCATCAATGGGGGCGATTTTTCCAAAACAACCTTCCCTGCACAATTCATCATCGATTATGTGAGGGTTTATAAAAAAAAAGTATAGTTTAAAAACATTTTCACATTAAAAAAATGTCATTTTAAACGTTTAAAAAATTATAAAAAATGAATTTCAGGATTTTATTTCTATTAAAGACTATAGTAATATGTCTTATTTTTTATGGTTGTGCCGGAACCGCCAACTCAAAAAATGCTGCGAAACATGATGCCGATGACCTAATAATCGAAACATCTAAAAATGAGGTGATTTCAATTATAAATAAAGTAAATACACATTGGCAAGAAACGCATCCTCAGTCAGGTAATGCTTTTTGGCATGTAGCGTCCTACCATACAGGTAATATGGAAGCTTATAAAATAACTAATAACCAAAAGTATCTAGATTATTCGTTGGCTTGGGCCGAAAAAAATAAATGGATGGGTGCTAAATCTCAAAAAAAATCGGAATGGCTGTATAGTTATGGTGAAACCGATAAGTATGTTTTGTTTGGTGATTGGCAAATTTGTTTTCAAACGTACATCGACTTATATACCATCACAGGAAAAAAAGATGAAAAAAAGATTGAGCGAACTCTTGAAGTAATGGAGTATCAAATGAGCACCTCTAAAACTGATTATTGGTGGTGGGCAGATGGATTGTATATGGTCATGCCTGTAATGACTAAGTTATATAACTTAACAGGCAATGAATTGTATTTGGAAAAGTTAGAAGAATATCTAACGCATGCCGATAGTATCATGTACGATGAAGCATCCAAACTATATTACCGAGATGCCAAATATGTTTACCCAAAACATAAAAGCGCCCATGGTAAAAAAGACTTTTGGGCTAGAGGTGACGGATGGGTGTTTGCTGGTTATGCGAAAATCATCCAGGATATGCCGGATAATGCCAAGTACAAACAAAAATACATCACCCGTTTTAAGGAGATGGCAAAAGCAATAGCAAACGCTCAACAAAATGAAGGGTATTGGACTCGAAGTATGCTAGATACAGACCATGCACCAGGACCTGAAACCAGCGGAACAGCATTTTTTGCATATGGTTTTTTATGGGGAATGAATAATGGTATATTAGATAAGGAAGCCTATTTACCTGTGGCTAAAAAATCTTGGGACTATTTAATTAAAACAGCGCTTCAAGAAAATGGAGATGTAGGTTATGTGCAGCCCATTGGGGAAAAAGCAATTCCTGGGCAAGTGGTTGATAAAAATTCTACTTCCGATTTTGGCGTGGGTGCCTTTTTATTGGCAGCATGTGAAATGTATCGTTTTTTGGAATAAGTAATTTGAATACAGATGAAATTCAAAATAAAGTTCATGGCATTCATAATTTTAATAGTTTCATTATTAAGTACTACTCCTTATTTAATAAACATTCAAAAAAACGAGTGTGAACATAAGTCGTTTGTTCCTGGTGAAAAGTGGACAGATACAGAAGGCGTACACATAAACGCACACGGTGGTGGTGTTCTTTACCATGAAGGTATTTATTATTGGTATGGCGAATACAAAACATCGGGAAAAGGAGGTAACACCTCATTAAAAGGTGTTAGTTGTTACACATCAAAAGATTTGTACAATTGGAAAAATGAAGGAATTGTTTTGAAAGTTGAAGAAAATCCCAATTCAGAAATTGCTATTGGCAGCGTTATGGAACGCCCAAAAGTAGTGTTCAATAAAAAAATGGGGAAATTTGTACTATGGTTTCATCTGGAACTTAAAAATCAAGGCTATAATGCTGCAAAAACGGGTGTTGCTATAAGTGATAATCCCACAGGGCCATTTATATTCCAAAAGTCGTTCCGACCCAACAAGCAGGTGTGGTCAATTGATTTTACTGAAGAACAAAAAGCATCAAATAAAGATGATGAACAATTAAAAGGCTGGTCATCAGAATGGATAGAAGCAGTTAACAATGGCATGTTTGCACGCCGCGATTTTGAAAAAGGGCAAATGGCAAGGGATATGACTATTTTTGTTGATGATGATGAAAAAGCATACCACATTCATGCTTCTGAAGAGAATTTAACACTCCATATTTCAGAACTTAGTGATGATTATTTGGGTTTTACCGAAAAATGGATGCGTGTAGCACCTGCAGGACATAACGAGGCACCAGCTATTTTTAAACAAAAAGGTGTTTATTATATGGTAACCTCAGGTTGCACGGGTTGGGATCCTAATGAAGCGCGTTCTTTTAAATCAACTTCTATCTGGGGGCCATGGGAACCATTAGGAAATCCCTGTGTTGGAAAAGATGCTGATATTACTTTCAATGCACAAAGCACCTTTATCATACCGGTAGCAGGAAAAAAAGATGCCTTTATTTTTATGGCAGATTGCTGGAAACCACAAAACCCTATTGATGGTACTTATGTTTGGCTTCCTATAAAATTCGTAGATGAAAAACCTGCAATAACATGGGAAGACGAATGGTATTTAAATGTTTTTAAATCAAATGCTGTTAATTAAAGTAGAAGAAAAATTTTGGCTCTCATGGTATTAACGGGTATTGGGAAGATACGCATAACGAGGATTTATATCATATGAATGCCTTAATTTTATAAGGAAGGAAAGCCGATGGCTACCAAGCAATTAAATAAATGGCAGGTCTATTTGCTGTAATGTGCAATGGAAGTTATTAATAATGATAATTTTAAAATGAAAACGATAAAGATGACTAATAAAACCTATGCCATAGTTTGTTTGTTACTAGTAGGACTGGTTTCCTGTAAAACAACATCTAATGTTTCCAAGAATGAAGCAAAATTCACAAACTATCTGTTTACTTATTTTACAGGAAACAGTGGCGATGAAGAAGCCATCCGCTACGCTTTAAGTAACGATGGTTTTAATTTTCAAGCTTTAAATAATAACGAGCCTATTATTGACTCCAAAGCCATCAGTTCTACGGGAGGCGTACGCGACCCACATATTTTACGTGGTGACGATGGTGAAACTTTTTATATGGTAGTAACCGATATGGTTTCAGCAAACGGGTGGAGTTCCAACCGAGCCATGGTTTTAATGAAATCCACAGACTTGATAAATTGGACTTCAAGTATTGTAAATATTCCGCAAACGTATCCTCAAGAATTTGGCGATGTAAAACGTGTTTGGGCACCACAAACCATTTACGATAAAGATACTAATCAGTATATGATTTATTGGTCCATGTTGGGTGATAAAGGCCCCGATATTATTTATTACGCCTATGCCAACAAAGATTTTACTGGGTTGGTTACCACGCCAAAACAGTTGTTTTACAGTCCATCAAATAGCGCATGTATTGATGGCGATATAATATACAACAACGGTAAATTCCACTTGTTTTTTAAGAATGAAAGCCATGGCGGCGGTATAAGAAAAGCAATTTCGAATAAATTGACCGAAGGCTATGTACAGCAAGAAGGCTTTTACAATCAAACCAAAGAAGCTGTTGAAGGATCTAGTGTTTTTAAATTGATTGATTCAGACGAGTATATCCTTATGTATGATATGTACCTAAAAGGAAAATATCAGTTTACCAAATCTAAAGATTTACAAAACTTTACGGTGGTAGATAATGAAATATCCATGAATTTTTATCCAAGGCACGGTACCGTTATTCGTATTACCGAAGCAGAAACCCAAGCGCTCATTCAAAAATGGGGAGCATCAGGTAAAAACGTGTTTTTAGATTTTGGTTCAGAAAGCATCAAAAAAAACAATGTTGTGATTAATGATGAAGACAATACTATCTATATTCCTGTAAAAGCCACAACTGAAATTACAAATTTTGATCCTAAGTTTAAAATGGTTTCATGGAGTTCAATAGAAACTTCTGGCGCAAAGGATTTTTCAAAAGGCGCAATTCCTTTTACGGTTTTAATCGGTAATAAAAAGAAAATTTTTAACGTAACGGTTAGCATCGACAAAAACCCTGTTCTGGATGGATTTTATGCCGACCCAGAAATTATCTATTCCCATAAAACAAAGAAATATTATTTGTACCCAACTAGTGATGGTTTTACAAGTTGGTCAGGTACGTATTTTAAAGCATTTTCGTCAGATGATTTAATCACTTGGAAAGATGAAGGCGTTATTCTTGATTTAAAAAAAGATGTGATTTGGGCAGATAAAAATGCTTGGGCACCAACAGCCATCGAAAAGAAAATAAATGGGCAATATAAGTACTTCTATTATTTTACAGCAGCACAAAAAATAGGTGTTGCGGTTTCTGATTCTCCAACGGGACCTTTTATAGATTCAGGAAAACCATTGGTTTCTGAAAGACCCGAAGGCGCTATAGGCGGACAAGAAATAGACCCCGATGTTTTTACAGATCCCGTTTCTGGAAAAAGTTATCTCTATTGGGGAAATGGACACATGGCTTGTGTTGAGTTGAATGATGACATGGTTTCTATTAAAGAAAACACTTTAAAACTCTTAAATCCGGGAAGCACTTTTAGAGAAGGCACCGAAGTGTTTTATAGAAACGGAACGTACTACTTTATGTGGTCTGAAGATGATACACGAAGTCCTAATTACCGAGTAAGATACGCCACTGCGGATTCTCCAACAGGACCTTTAAATATTCCTGAAAACAATTTGATTCTTGAAAAAAGACCGGAAAAAGGCATTTACGCAACAGGGCATAACAGTGTTATCCAAACCCCTAATACCAACATTTGGCATATTGTGTATCACCGTTTCACACGTCCAAATGGAATCACAATGGGAAGAGCCGCTGGGTATAACCGTGAAGTTTGTATCGACACATTGGAGTTTAATGAAGATGGAACTATCAAGCCAGTAGAACCTACACTTTAAACTATTTAAAATGAATAAGAATATATTTAGAAGTTTAGTCCGATTTGAAAACACCCTGTTTTTAATTTCAGTAATTATGCTAACAAGTTGTGGTGTTTCAAAACAGAACAAAGATGATTTAAGTGCATACTTAATGGTCTATTTTAAAGATAACGACCATAGTTTGCACATGGCATTAAGTACGGATGGAAAAACGTTTAACGATATAAATAAAGGAAAAGCGGTGATTGCCGGAGATACCATTGCAGAACAAAAGGGCATTCGCGACCCACATATTTATAAAGGACCAGATGGTATATTTTATTTAGCGATGACCGATTTGCATCTTTTTGCTCAAGATTTAGGATACAGAAACACCCGATGGGAACGGTCTGATGATTATGGCTGGGGGAACAATAGAGGCTTAGTGTTGATGAAATCAAATGATTTGATACACTGGTCAAAAGCCAACATACGAATTGATAAAACCTTTTCTGGGTATGATGATATAGGTTGTGCATGGGCGCCACAAACAATATACGACTACAAAGTAAAAAAAATGATGGTTTATTTTACCATGCGAATGAAAAATGAACGAACCAAATTATATTATGCTTATACCGACGATGATTTTACAAAATTCATCAGCGAACCTCAAATTTTATTTAAATACCCAAATGAAAAGATTCAGGTTTTAGATGCTGATATTGTAAGGATGCCTAATGGAAAATACTGCATGACCTACGTTGCGCAAGAAAATCCCGGAGGAATAAAAATGGCGTTTTCTAACGAGATAAATAAAGGCTATGTCTATCAGGGTGAATGGATAGATAAAGAACCAAAAGCGTGCGAAGCACCTAACGTTTGGAAACGTTTGGATAACGATAAATGGATTTTGATGTACGATATATTTAGTATCAATCCACACAATTTTGGGTTTTTAGAAACCACCGATTTTGTCAATTTTAAGGATTTAGGACATTTTAATGAAGGCGAAATGAAAACAACAAATTTCACATCACCTAAACATGGTGCCGTTGTTCATCTAACAAAAAATGAAGCGCTTCATTTGTCAAACCATTGGGACATGGAGCTTTCTTTTGAAAATACAAATTAAAAAACATGAACGCAAAAATTTTAAGCATATTAGTATTT
>Ga0138256_10003739_pt1 | contig 16166 bp, 13 predicted proteins | sample KNB2016incub_MG_FD_105486 | JGI IMG/M metagenome (GOLD analysis project Ga0138256, IMG submission 105486) | Active sludge microbial communities from wastewater in Klosterneuburg, Austria - KNB2014incub_MG | ecosystem: Engineered > WWTP > Activated sludge > Unclassified | place: Austria... | reverse complement strand
TTAAGGGCGAAGGATCTTGGAGATCCTTCGCAGCGATGGCATCCTTCGCAGTGGTGAGCTTTTAGCTAGGGACATATCCTGCGGAGCGGGACCTCAGTGAAATCATAGAAATCATCGAAATCAAAGTTCAGACAATTGAATATCGCACAGTTTAAGGGCAAAGGATCTTGGATATCCTTCGCAGCGATTTCATCCTTCACAGCTGTTAGCTTTTAACTGGGGTCATATCCTGCGCAGCTGGAGGGAGAACATATCCTGCGCAGCAAGGGATTTTCGGACGGTTAAACCATTATCTTTGGAATATGCAAAAGCAAAAAGTCGTTTTATCACTCATCCTGTTTCTCAGTCTTTTTAAACTTTCTGCTCAACCATTTGCCTTGCAATGGGAAAGGACTTTAATGGGGGACAAGGAGAATTCTAATTTCAGGGTAAACGCTTCGGCTGTAGATGCCAATAATTGTTTTTATTTCACGGGCGCGAAGGATACATCTGTCACTTCGAAAAGTTTTTTGAATAAATATAATCCCGATGGTTCAATTTCATTTCAGACCGAATATTATCCAAATTCTTTAGGGTGGAGTGCGGCCTATGCAGTGACGGTTGATTTGAATGGGAATTCTTTCATCGCGGGATTCGAGAACATAGACGATTCTCTCCATTTGTTCATTGTAAAATTCAATCCTCAGGGAAATTTATTGTGGACGTATAAGGAGCCAACCTATATGGACGTAAATAATCCCAAACGATTCGAAATTATTCTGACGACAGATTCTACCGGCTCTTTGTATTATGCATATCATAATGCCGCTCTGCAAGGTAGTCAGCTCAAATGCGGCAAATTAAATTTAAATGGATCTATTGCCTGGCAAAATTTCCTTGCCCAATATTATGATGGACTCGTTGCGTTTAAGATGAGGTCTGATAATAATCTCGAAGTAGGAATCAGCTCGTCAAACAGGGATTCTGTTTCAATCACCTTGTATGACACCTCGTTTAACGCATTGTCAATTTATAAAACATTCTGCGTTCGTGGAATCACATCATATATCGATGCATGGAATAATACTTATTGTGTAATTGAACTTTTTCCAATCGATTGGAACAATTCCGATTCACAATATATATATAAACTCGATCCTGGTTTAAATGAAATCTGGCAACTTCCGATATCTCCTGCTTCAAATGTAACATGGATTAATGGCAATGGAGGGCATTTAAATTTATTGAATGATGCAGGTATCTACAGTATCGATTCTGGCGGTACGGTGAACTGGTATAATTATATTGGTAACTATTTAGGATCTTTTGATGTCAGCGTAAATGGTGATGCTTATGTTGGGTATTCAGTCGGTGGGTCACACGACTTCGCATGTTTTCAGGTCTATGATTCATCGGGTACTCTAAAACAGTTAAAATGTTTTTTAGATTTTATCTATCCGGTGGGCGCATTGAATGGTAATTCATCCTATATGTCAGGCATGTGGCAGGCATGCTGTGATCATTATGGCAATCAGGTTGTGTATTATGATTCCTCATTTACTGACAGTGTGTTTTATACCAACACAAATTATCAGCACAAAATGGACCGTGAGTTGAAATCACTGACGGACCATGATCATAATATTATTGATATGTGCAGCGCGGTGGATACTATAATTTATTCAGGTTATTATGCTTATCCTTCTCTTCAGGTCTCGAAGTTTGACAGCAGCGGTATTCTTCGTTGGAAAAAGAAAATCAATTTCACCTCCAACAGCTATTTTAATTATACCAATTCATTCATCGATGCAAACAATAATGTTTATGCATGTGGAAATTCGCAAGGCATAGTCTCCAATACACAGGGATGCGTTGTGAAGATTTCGGCAGATGGATTGTATACCTATAGATATTTATACTACGATTCTGTTCCAGGAGGAAGATATTCTATTAATGCAGTTACTGCCGATAGTTTTGGAAATATTTATGCAGGAGGAGTGGCAGATACATCCAACTATCCCAATTATGCATCCGATGGAGTGATCATTAAATTCGACTCGATGTTAAACTGCCAGTGGATCAGGCACATTACAATCAGACCGACAGCGGCCGAACAAGTTGACAATCTTGAATTGCGAAATAATGTTTTGATTTTATCCGTGCACTCTGTCCTGTCAGGTGTAGGGCAGACGTTCGTATGTGAGTTTGACACAAGCGGAAATCCTATCTGGACTCATCAGGTGTCCGTTCCCTATGTTGCCTATTCTACGATAATGAAAATAAACAGCATCGGTAACATTACGCTTGCCGGTATTACCATTCCGGCTAATTGGTATGTGGTCAGCCTGGACAGTGCAGGGAATTATTTATGTGACTGGCGTGATACCTTAAGTCCCGCCGACTGGAATAATCGAGTTTTAAATTTAGTAGTGGACGATTATAATAATATCTTCGTTATTGGTGACATCTTCAATGGTCAAACGGGAAATTATTGCGTACGGAAATTTCAGAATTGTAATGTCGAATGGACAGATTCCATTATCGGTTTTAGCGGTTCCGGTTTGTCAGTCCTGAATAATCGAGTATATGCGTCTGCATCCTCCATCAATACCGATATGGCTCCGGTCACCATTTATGATTCTTCGGGCGTTATATTGTTCCGAGATTCAATTCCGGGTTTTCAATACCTGCCATCTTCCATCATAGCTGAATCAAATTCATTTTATACTACATCAAATCTCCGAACAGATACTGTCGGAGTAATAGTCAGCGTCAGGCGATATAATAACTTAATGACAAATGTCGCACAGGATAAAAAAAATAATATTGGGTTAGATGTTTATCCGAATCCTTCATCAACTTATCTGATAGTTAGTTCAGCCGAAAAGAAATTAAAAGAAATAAAATTATATAATGTATCCGGACAGATGATCTTTTCTAAAAATTTAACGCCTGACAATTATTATCGCCTTGATCTACCAGGTACTTTTTCAGGACAGTTTTTTTATATCATTACGGATGTTGATCAGAACCGGTATTCGGGTAAGGTTACTATAATCAGATAAAGCAGAAAGCTGAAGATTAATTATTTTAGGTTTTGTTTTAAGACATATTAATTTTGGATTCTCACCACATACAGCTTTATGTGAAAGGATCTTGGAGATCCTGAGGAGCGGTGACATATCCTGCGCAGCCATACCATCCTTCGCAGCTGTAATTAATTTTTAACCGGGGTCATATCCTTCGCAGCGGGATTGCAAATCCTTCAGAGCAGGGGGATCCTTCTCAGCGGAAGAACCTGCACCACGGGTTAAAATAGTCGAATCCATTCTTATTCATAGATATTGCCTCAAATTTCCTTTATTCAATGTAGTATAATGACTTTTCCGGAATACAAGCTTCCACTACTCGTGACAAAATTGTAAAAATACATTCCGGATGAAAAATAATCGGCGTTGAATAATATTGTTTTTGTGGTTGGATTCGAAACTTTGACCATCAAATTTGAATGTGCGTCGTACAAGGTAAAAAGAGCTCCGAAGGGGAGGTCTTCCTGTTGAAATTTAACTTCGCCAGTTGCGGGATTTGGAAAAAGTAAATACTCCTTCATCTCCAACTGCTCTGTTCCTAAAGAAATACAGCCATTGTCCATAGTGATTCCGGATGAACAATTCCATGGCGTGCTTGTTGTTAAAAACTGATTTGTCCCTTGTACAATTTCCAAATACGAATTATCAGCCCAGATCCAGGGTTGACAGTCGGGGTTTAAGACTATTGAATCTTCAAGGAAGCAATTGCCGTAATGTGTATCAACCATAGCGAGTGTATGCGATGATCCAAAAATTGCTCGATCTCCGTTTAAGACGGCCTCTGTTGCGATCTGCGCATTCCCTATTTTATAATTGATGATCGTCCGGGAAGCATTCACTTCCATTCTGAAAGCCCGGTTACCATTGACACGACCGGTAAAAACAAGATTGCTGTCGGCCAATGAATAAGCGGAGTGGTAGTCGATGACATCACCAGGGCCGTATATGCTACAGAGATATGTACCATTCGTATCTACAATATTTATCGAAGCACTTTCCGCCCCCATCCACCAATATTTAGAAATTATCCAATATTCTCCAGCTGAACTTTCCTCCACTTCTGTATAAACTTCGTATGCGAGAGCATTACAGAAAGTCCACAAAATATCGCCATTTGAATTTAATTTAACGAGAAGTGTGCTTTGGTAAATATTGCCAGGATATGTACTTCCCTCCATTCCCGTACAAATGATATTGTGATTTCTATCAACAATAAAATTCACTATTTCAGGACTGTTATAGGAACTGTGTAACGCATCACTGCCAAAGAATATCTCCTTGACAATGTTTCCCTGAATGTCCATCTTCAACAAATAGCTTTTATATGCACTCCTGCAAAGAACAAAAAGTGAATCCTCGTCCACCAATTTGAGTTTCCTAAATTCCATTACTGTATCTGTCAGAAAATAATTCTTCTGCCAAATAATTAGACCGTTTTTATCAAGATTCACGATAGAGGAACCAGAATCTGTTTCGGTCATTACATAAAATGAACTGTCTAAGTTCGATTGCTCCACGGAAACAACAATAACGTTGTTAGCATTTGAATATCGTTTTGTCATTAAGGTATCCCCCAGAGTGTCCAATTTGATGAACAGAAGTTCATCATGTGGATTTCGGGCGCAACGTGCAAAGACGGCAATGTTAGAATCTTTTGTAATAAGGATGTCCGATATCTGAACCGTATCATTAATATCGCCAAATTCTTTACTGAAAATTTGCGCGCTTGTCTGAAGAGTGAAACACAGAAGCAATCCTAATAGGCCAGATGTTTTCATTTGTAGTGTAGAATCAAACTGAAAAATATCGCAAGTGTGAACGCCTTAGAATTTTCTTTTGAAGTACAAATGCAGATTGCAAATAATATAAAATCTTCGATAGTATATGCCTGCATTAGCTTCAGAATATTCCTGCCAACGCTTTCTCTTTGAATCAAATATAACACTTAAGGAGACACTATTTTGATTCCATTCCAATTAATCAATAAAACCTTTACCCTACCGAAAACATAAAATGTAATATTCATAGCATCATGCTTTTAACCGTTCTAGTGAAGCGCCTTTTCTCCATCTCAGCCGCTGTTCACTCAGCTCCGCCAGGAATTACTATGATAAAGAAGCCTTGCTCGAAGTAGATTGCCTTACTCCTCCGGTAAGGACCGTAAACACACCCGATTTCCTGAACTATTGACGCCAAAAGTGCTTTTATAAGCACAGAACTGTGGATTGAAAATCACAGCGTTTGAAGGCAAAGGATCATGAGATACTTCGCAGCGGGGTAATGCGATGTTGTAGGTAGCCTTTCTTTCCATCATTAGTTGTTATGTTGTCTAAATTCTTTCGCGATTACATAATTGTCTGCAATGAAAATAAGTTTAAAATTGTCTCGCTTTAATTTATCACCAAAAGTTTTTGTCGCAACATTATGATTGGCACAAACTTCAATAGCTTTTTGAGTAATTGAAAATGGAGCTTCTAATAATTTTCCTGCCCCGCTTTTGACATTATTTAAAAACGTGTCCACAGTAAAGTTTATATTTCTGTCTTGCACATAATTTGTCCAGTTACGCCAACCTTTAGTAATTTCATTTATTGCACTTTCAAAGTCAACAACAAAACTGTCAAAATTGGCAGGTTAGAATTTATGTAAGTTGTTACAATATTTTCGTTGTAGTCAATTAGTAATGGATGTATTTCATAAAAACTAAATTGTCCACGCGTCCCTTTTTTTAAACTGAATTCTTTTTTGTCAATAAGGTCAAAACGAAATAATTGGTCGTCAATTTTGAGCGTCAAAAATGTCGCTTGGTAATTGTCAACCTGAACAGTCTTATTTTGAAAGTCTGTAATGTTCACTATTGTCGTCTTTATGGGTACCTATAACAAGTAAATATACGAAACTCCCGGAAAATACTTATACCGATAAACAGCTGTTTCGAGGAGATGGAGTGCCGAGATTTATGAATCCACTTTATGCCTAAGGCTAATAGAAGTGATGTCTTGAAAGGTAGCAGTTGGCCTGATGTAGGTTAATGACCTTTCGCACAGGCTTTCCACAATATCAGTTAACGTGGCAATTCACCCTTTTAAAAACCGGCACGCATTAGCAGAGAAGAAAAGCCGCGATCAGTGGATGAATATCACACAGTTTAAGGGCAAAGGATCTTGGAGATCCTTTTAAGCGGGGTAGCGGGGTAGATCACTATATTCTTTAGTTGCTGTATCCATTTCTTTAATTATTCTATTTCAAGATATTTTTTTGCAACACTTTCAGCTTTTGCCCGAGCAGACTCGCCGCCAATAAATTTTATATCATATTCATTAGAGTCGTCAATCGTGATTTCGTCTTTTTGCATGTCATAAACTGCCCACCACCAATAATCTTCATCCATCCATTCTGCACGTAACATCAATCCGGCCCATTCTGCAGTGCAGTCGTCAGATAGATCACCTGTCCAAACTATGGGTTGTCTAGCTAATATTTTTCTTTCTTCTGATGTCATGTCTGGTTTCAACTAAAGTTACGTATTGCCGAAACATTATATATCATTGAAATATAAAAATAAATGGAATCCATAAAAAAAGACATCATGAATTTAAGTCAGCTACTTGCGTTAGAGAATCGCAACCCACTTCCACGGCGGAATGACCTTGCACACAGGCATTCACACAACATTCCGAGCTGGAGGGAATCCAGCGCAGCGAGGACATATCCTGCACAGGGGAGAGTTTTTCTTCTATTTTATTGGATATTCTAAATACTCGCTTTCAATTTTACCTAAACAATTTTCTATTGTTTCAATTACAAAATCCTTGTCAACACTGACAGAGAAAAGTTTGCCAATTTTCTCGATTGGACAGGGCTCTCTCCAGCCTTCCCAAATAAATTTAATCTTCCCATTATCTTCTGTCATTGTTATTAGAAACGCATCAGTCGTTTCGTCAATTGATATATTGCAGTTACTCCAAACCTTATTTTCTAATGCTGGTAAATACAAATATTCAAGTTTGTATTCTTCTTCCAATTGATTGGCCTTCCAAATAAGTTCGAATAGTTCTTTATCACTTTTATTGGTGAACTCTTTATGTTGAATAGATTGGAAATCAGTTCTGATTTGTTCTTTAAGTAGATGTATGGAATATTTCCAAGAGTTCAGATAGCAAGATTCATTTTTGTCGCCAATAATTTGTCCGCCTAATACTAAATGACAAAATGCATAATAGTGATCCCCGTCCTTAGATGAATAGCCTGGCACGTAACGTATTGCAAAAGTATCTTTGTTTCCAATGTATATTTCTTTTTCGATATTCATAAAGTTACTGCTAATGGGAGGTTCTTTTAACTGCTGACCTTCCTTATTTCACTATAGAAAGATAACCTGTTTGAGGCATTTCAGCAAATGGTTGTTAGGAGCAAATTCTATTTCTGAATATATTCAAAGTGCACATCAAATATCGGAATAGCATTATTGTCTTTTATATACTTTCTGGAATTTATTAGATTAAAATTAATTGGCAAGTAATATGGACTAGACATGCTATTGGGGGCTATTAATGCTTGAAGAAATTGAAATGTTTTTAAAGTATTTAGTACTATCTCCTCCAAACCTCCTCCGATAGTTTTTATTTTTCTGAAATTCTGTAAATGACCAATTGAATCTACTTCAAAACACACAATTGAACATCCAATCAGTTCGTTTTCCCTAGCGATAGGTGAATATTTCACCTCTTGAATAATTCTTTCTATAAGAAGATCTTCAACACTTCTCCATTTAATTAATTGTTCTTGAGTTATAGAATAACTGGTATCCAACTTTAATTGGCCACTACTATTATAAAGTAACGTTTCTTGTAATTGGCAAAAACTCTTAAAGGATGAAAATAGGAGAATAATTGTAATTAAGTGTTTCAATTTTGTAGTATTATGAATTGCGCAAAGTCGTTGTTAGTGGCAGTTTATTTTTCAAGTGGTTGGTGTTTTCGATTTAATACTTTTAATAAAATGAATTATTCTCTCAATTATTAGCCCGTAAAAAATACAATTTATTCCAAGTCCTATAAAATATAACCATGCACTGGTTAAATAATTGATAAACAAGATGTGAGTAGGGAAGCGAAAAACATAAAATAAATTTGAAAAAGCAACCCGAATAAAACTTGTTCCAATTGATCCTTCGTCTTCAGCGAATGCCGCTAAGAAACTTGGAATAAGTACTAATCCAGACACAATAGTCAAGATTATAAATGTTTTTAAGTTAAAATGTTTCATTGTCTGAGAATTCTAACTATAAATTGCCACTAATTGAAAGTTTGATAAAGTGCCAAGCTTCTATATTTCGCTATGGAAAGATAACCTGTTTAAGGCATTTCTGCAAATGGATGTTGTTTGCAGTATTAAAGGGTTTGTTCTATCAACTTTGGCTCAAGTAGTTTTAATAAAAATCTATTTTGCTAATCTTTGAATGACGCAGTTAATTTATTTTGTAAGAATTGGAAACGGATTCGCCCGGGTATCCGTAATTCTATTTAAAATAACAACATCAAATTTGACACCTGAAAAGCCTTGATCCATGGATGCTTGCCCGCCGCAAGGCTGGAATATCACCCAGTTTAAGGGCAAAGGATCTTGGAGATCCTTCGCAGCGGTAGCATCCTTCGCAGTTTTGAACTTTGTGGGGTCATATTCTACCCAGTGGGAATAGGAGGTAGGACCGATGAGCTATTTGGTCTTTCTAACATGAAGTCCGAAGATTTCGTTGGCCGTTTCTAGTGGTTCTGCCCCATAAAATAAATGTTGAATTGCACTCGCTCTATTCTCTAAAAGACGTTTGTAATGGTAGTCGTCCTTTTTATTGTGATAGAATTGTTTTTCATTAATAGTACCTTCAAAGGGCTTTGAAACATAGATAATGTCTCCGATTTTAATTCTGACCCTGATTTTCGTTTTGTAATTTCCCTGGTATTTTGGCATTAGAAAAGTAAGAAATTCTTTCGGATAAATCTTTAGTCCCCAATAACCATTTCCACAAAATTCAAAACCACGGCCTTCTATTGGTCGCCAGTCGTGGTTAGTATCAAGAGCTTCCTGAATTGCGAAAACATAACTATCTTTTCCGATCATCACTTTTGTTGTCGGCGTTTGATTCACTAAATATACTGGATAAAAATATTTCCCTTTCATGCCCGTATAGTCAATTTTTGAAACTTTAGTTTTGTAATCAGAATAAATTTCAAAACCATCGGTTCTCAGAGTGTCTGAACTCCATACTTCATTTTCATTTATAAAGTCACGAATAAAAGTTACGTCTCTTTCACTGCTAATAGGCACTTTCAAAGTATCGCAAAATTTACTTTTACCTACAATCCATGCCCAGCCGTATGTAATACGATCTGCTTTAAAATATTCTATTGTGTCAGTAGTAGTCGGCTGAAGAATAAGAGGTAAATTAAAAGTAGTTTCTATGAGTTCAATTTTGTTCTGTCGCCCGCATGAAATGAAGGTTACAATGGCTAATATCGTAATGGAGAACTTTATAAAGTTTTTCATTCAGTTTAAGGAAATAAAAAGTTTGAGAAAAAGTCCCATCGAATAAACGCAAAGCTTTTGGAAATATTTTGCAGCGAAACCATTATTCTCTGCCAGCACTTATGTCTGAACTATAATTTTGATGATTATTTTGATTTCGTTGATTTTGAGAAATCATTATTTATTTTAAGATCTCTTAAAATGAACAGCATGCCTTCATTAATTCAATCCCACCTAATAGTATGGAGGCACATCACTGTAATCATAGAAATCATAGAAATCACAGTTCAGACAATTGAATATCACACAGTTTAAGGGCAAAGGATCTTGGAGATCCTTCGCAGCGGTTGCATCCTTCGCAGTGGTGAGCTTTTAACTAGGGACATATCCTGCGGAGCAGGTAACGGACACAGGGTTTGAGCTGATTGTTTTTATGGGGTAGCTACCCATTTTCAAATTAACAGAAGTATTTCCGACCCATAAAAACAAATTGCTCGAAACCCTGTGTTACCGGGAGTTATTGGATTTTGGTCAACCACTCCTTTGCAAATACATAATGCGATGAACCAGTATTCCCTACGTCCTTTAAACAATATGCATTTGAATAGGATTGTGCTTTAAAATCTATTTCAGCTTCTTGCCCCAAATATATATCCATTTCAGGCTCCCAATCAATAATTGAATCGTTACGCATAATATCTTTAGGTCTATGTTGAACAATTAGAACTTTGTCACCAACTTTGAAACTATTATCTGTAACGACTTTTTTGGTAATTACTTTTTTCTGTTTTTTTCCACTGATACTTTGTATTATTTCATCATAATACAATTGTATCGAATTTATATCTCTTGCTAATTTTAAACTTATTGCATGTGGAATTTCATTTGCGCCAACGTACAATAAAATTGGAATTACTTTTTTCTCAAGAGCTAATGCACCTCCTAATTCCAATAAAACCCATTCGCTCTTTATCGATGCTGGACTGAGTATTATAAGAAAGTCAGTACAGTTTTTTAAATTATTTCTAATTTCTGTATCCAAGGATTGTCCTGTTTCGATGTCCTTTTCATCTAAAAATGTTTTAGCACCAAAAGCAATTAAATCGTCCGAAATCCTCCGGGCCGCCCACTTGTCTTTACTTGAATGACTAATAAATATTTTCATATTACTCTTTTAAATTAAGATTTGTCACGCATTCGATATAATTACCGCTAATGGGAAGTTTGCTTAAGTGCCGACTTTCTATATTTCGCTATGGAAAGATAACTTGTTTGAAGCATTTCAGCAAATGGTTGTTGTTCCTGTTTTAATGGGTTTCTTCCAACTCCTTTTGAATTTGTAGTTTTAATAAAATCTATTGCAATAATCTTCGGTTGTTGCAATAAATTTATTTGTTAGGATTGCAAACAGATTCGCTCGGGTATACGTAATTCTCCTGGAAATTACAACCTCAAATTTTAGAGCTGAAAAGCCTTGATCAGTGGATGATTATCACACAGTTTAAGGGCAAAGGAGCTTGGAGATCCTTCGCAGCTGTGATCATTTAACTGGGGTCAGATCCTTCGCAGCAGGGGAAGGTAGACATATCCTGCGGAGCGGGTGATTTTTGCAAATCCTTCACAGCAGGGGATAATTCATTTTGCGCAGTAGGAAGCTGAAGTTACCAACAAAAGCTTAATAGAAATTGGTCAAGCCCGGTATTAGATGATAGCATTACAAAAGTTTATTGTTATTCCGTACGCCAGACTTTCGGCAAGCCTTTGTTTTGCAAAGGCTTATTACGCATTTCCAGTGCAAATATTTCAGATAAAAAATAATATGAAGTAATATCTTGAGGTTTCTCGGTTTTGGGTTTGAAAACAAAGCGAATGTCGTCTAAGTTTACTGCTATCAACCCTACGTTGTGTTCTTTCAGTAAATCCAAATCAACACGGTGTATGTATTTTTCAGGATAAGCCAAATACGATTTATGAGAAAAGAATTTGTAACGTAATGCTTGACAAAACCCCGATTTCCAATCTTTGAGTTTGGCCTCTACCGAAAACAAATTTTGAGTGTGGGCTTTATATTTTCTGTTGCGGATTATTTTATCACCATCAAAGGCAATGAAGTCATCGTCTTCCAAACAATTTAATAATTTTTTCAAACGTGTTTTGTCGTAACTGCGTTCATAAAGCAACTCGGTATTCAGCATTTTGTTTTGCTGAAATAAATTTACAAACAAAGCCATCAGACCATAATCATTGAAGAATAAATTTTCTTCGTTCATTTCAGTAGTAAATACCAAATCAGCCACACCATTCCCGGTGCTAAACTCGGTAGTGATGTATTCAGTATTGAAAACCTTTGAAAGATTTTCAACTAAAACCGGTATCATTTCGCTTTCGTATCTAAACATTCCTATTTGATGTTTTCAAAAACTTCTTTCCAAACCTGCAAATACTTGTAATCGTCCCGTTTATAAACGGCAGTAAGACGCTGATAATTACTAATTGCCTGATTTATTCTTTGCAGGAAGTAAGCATGTTTGTTGGGTGTGTTTTTTATTGTTTCTACTTCATTGTGAATTGCATTTAGAAAATGCAGTTTGTTATTTTGTGATTTTATCACTTCATCAGATGATTTACCTTTACAATATTCACATTGACAAGAGCCAAGAACACTTGAAATTTGATTAAGGCGAGTTGGCAAACTTCTTTGAATTGGAACTGTGCCTAACAGCTCAGTGAAATAATATCGCTCATATAGATTGTAAGGAGAGGATGCGTCTTTGTGAAGGTCTTCTGAAAAAGTTTCAAATCTAGCAGCACCAGAAGAAAAACCTATTATACCTAAACACAACAATCCCAAGCCTAAGCTGCTCATTCTTCCTGCTATCACAGGCCTTCCTGTAAAGTGTTGAAGTTTGCGAATGGTATCAATGTAATGAATTAGCGTTGTTGGAGTTGTCGTTTTGTCTATACCATCAGCATAAACAATGTAGCCATCACAATCATGAGCAGAATAGTAGGTTAACAAGTCGTTTTTGTATTGTTCATTCAACAAACTACTTGCATTGATGCAAATGCCAGCATACAATTTTTTATCTGCATAATCAGGCACTGAATTTTTGTAGTCAATGGATTCTCTCAATAACTTGATATCTAAGTCAAACCATTGCTCAACAGGATTTTGTTTGTACGTAGGCAATACATTTGTGTTATGTGTGTAATGATATGGTGAAACAAATATGTCAGCACCCAGTTTCGCCTCTTCGTCAATTACGAGTTTCACGTAATCCTGTTGCTTTTTGTATGTATTTAGATAGGCAGGAGTTATGACTTGATAATTCGCTGGACAATACGGGAGTTTCTTTAATCCTTCTCTGTCGGTGTAAGTATCATACGCGAAGCGGACTGTTTCCGGGTCAATGATTTTGATGAATCGACTTTGTTGAATTAATGTATGCAGTGTTTTCTGTCTGAACTGATGAATGGCGGGAAATTCCACAAACATTGGGTGAGTATGTGTTTCAATATATTTTTTCAACACTGTTCCATCATCATACAAGCGAAGCATAAATCTTGGTGTTGTATCATATTCTCTTCTTGGAATATTTTCATTGGATTGAAAAATACTTATGAGTTCATCAATATTAAGGTAACGCTGATAAGGGTTTTTTTCAAGTAGTTTGAAAATGATGTTCTCAAACTTATTGGTGATTTCAGCAAAATATTTTCGTGGAGGTATTGGGCTTTCGTTTTTTATTTTGTCAATGAGTTCGGGAAGATTGTTGAATTCATACGGTAACCTGGAAGTAAGCATTTCATAAAGGATAACACCTAAAGTGTAAAGGTCGCTTCGTTTATCAATGTTCTTACTGTCGGTAATTTGTTCAGGTGAAGAATATAGAGGTGACCCCAAAAAATTTCCGGTGCTTGTGAGTGCGGTATAGTCAATCACCTTGGAAATTCCATAGTCAAGAATTTTTACCTTATTGCCTTTCACAATAATATTTTCAGGTTTCAAGTCACGGTGAATAATTCCTTTGCTTTCATCTTCGCCTCTAACCTGATGCAAGCCTTTAATGCCTTCAAGAATATTTTTGAAAATAGGAATTATTTGAGCTTCATTTGTTAGTGCTTTATTTTTGATGAGTTTTTGAAGAGTTTCTCCTTCTGCAAATTCCATCACCAAAAAGTAAGAAGGAACATTCAAGTCGTTGCCCTTGAAATCATCCACATACTTAACTAAAAACGGATGATTTACCGTTTTCATTATGTCAATTTCTCTTTGAATGCGGTTTTTCTGCCCGCTTTGCTTGTATTCCTGAAGTATATATTCTTCTCTGAATACCTTTATTGCATACGTATTACCGTCCTTATTAGCTTTGTAAACAGAGCCAAATCCACCTGCACCAATAAATTCAGTGAAAGTATAGCCGTTTATTGTTTGGTTTATAAGTGCCATTATTTGTCAAATATACTTATTTGTAGGGTCTCCTTAAGATTGTGCATAACGATTTTGGGTTTTGCTTTCGGGCGGATTTCTGAGGGCAAATTTGTGTATTAACACAGAACTTGATAAAAAGCACAAAGCTCGATGTTTCCACATCACTGCGCCTGACGGAAAACCCGTGTTATAGCTATTTTTACTGTTTCCTCAAGTAAAATGAAACTCTAAAATTGTATGGCGTTGGTTCTCCTGACAACGACAAGTCAATTCCATTTTTCATGTGCAAGACTTCTGTCTTATTAAGAATACTGATTTTCACTTCTGAAATTATATACTTTTCTTCATCAACTATAACCTCATTAATGTATGTTTCATATTCTTATTCTTCTGTTATGTAAAAAAATCTTTTAAAGGGTTCAAAATCTTCAGTACTAGCAATTGGGCTTGATTGTCCTTCCTTGTGGAAGTTAACTTTTTTTTTAATGTTTTCTTGTACCTTAGTATTTGTTTTAATTTATTTATATTCAAATTAATTTAAAACCAATTGTTTCTCGGTCTTTCCCTTCCCATTCAGTCATAGTTTCTAAGAACTTAACAACATGTTTTGATATTAATTCTTCTGTCACCTGCTCGGGTTCAATGGTGTCAATTACTTTAACGTCCATTCGAGAAACCCATTCCTCTATGGATGGAAACCCAATAATAACATTAATTTTGCCATTAAAGGATTGGCAAAATGCTAAGTAGCCACCTTGTTTGATGTAAGCTTTCAACCCTTTTTCTTTACCAGTTGCCTCGTCAATCTTTATATCAATAATACCACTACTTTTTTGGTTAAAACAAATATTAATGGTTTGATAATTTTTAGTCCCTTCGAGTCTTTGCACTTGCCAATCAAATTTAAAAGTCTCTTTAACAAGCGTTAAAGTGTCAATAATTTTTGCTTTGGATTCATTTGTCCAAATCTCTCGTCTTTCATTTACTTTTTTGAGCGTGTCTGTGTATTTGTCAACCGCATCTTTAATGCTGTCATGTTTTTCTAAAATTCTCGTCATTGTCATATTATGTATTTTTTAAAATTCACTATGTCATTTCGGTATAAGCAACCTGTTGCGTAATACATTGAATTTAGTTGTGTATACACAATTGATTGCGGGTATAGGTGGATTTAATTAGTAAATTCGTCTTAAGATGAATGATCAATTTGTTGAATATTTATATTAAGATTTGATTTCGTTTATAAAGATATAGTGATAAAAATCAGAAATGAATTAACAATTAATTCCATTCAATAAGTCACTTTAATGATTCATTTAAGGTCAATGCAAGATACTTTTTTTGACCTGATTATAAGCACGAATAATATGTTAAATATTTGGTTTTGGTGAAAAGTAAAACTCGGCGAAAAATTAATTTATTTTGGGGATGAAGGACGGAGTTTTGGGATGAGGGTTGGCGATGTGATTTAGTAGTCGTGAGTCTGGAGTCGGCTGTTGCGAGTTGGAATTAAAGCCCGGTGGAGTTGCTGATCGGCTTTATCCACTATGTTCCCATAACCAAGAACAAAAAACCAAATTAGATCCCGGTGAAGCCGGCAATCCAACCCCGGGCGAGCGAGGAACGAGCGGAGCACGGGTAGGGCGGTAGTGAAATGCCTGACCGGTTCGTTCCAAATCTTTGCGCCCTTTGCGCCTCCCGGAGAAGAACCGGGACAGGTTTTGCGAGAACAATTTTTCGCGCAAAGACGCAGAGGACGCAAAGAGGATTTTGTAAGTACCAGAAGATTAACATATTATAACTTTTTGTCAATAAGTTTTTCTTCCTTAAGCAGCGGAAAAAATTACCTTTGCAGGCGAAAAAGCAGGCCTTTAGGCAATAAATCTTATCCTCTACGATGCCCCGTGATCTCTCTATAAAATCCGTACTCATTATTGGTTCCGGTCCGATTATTATCGGACAGGCTTGTGAATTTGATTATTCAGGTTCCCAGGCTTCACGATCGCTCAAGGAAGAGGGCATCGAGGTGACCCTGATCAATTCAAATCCGGCAACGATCATGACGGATAAGGTGACGGCTGATAATATTTACCTCAAGCCGCTGACAAAAAAATCCATCATCGAAATTCTGGAGAAGCATA
>Ga0138256_10003738_pt1 | contig 16167 bp, 10 predicted proteins | sample KNB2016incub_MG_FD_105486 | JGI IMG/M metagenome (GOLD analysis project Ga0138256, IMG submission 105486) | Active sludge microbial communities from wastewater in Klosterneuburg, Austria - KNB2014incub_MG | ecosystem: Engineered > WWTP > Activated sludge > Unclassified | place: Austria... | reverse complement strand
TGGGTTGGCGGGCATTTTTTTGGCAACAGACAAACTCATCAATGAGTCATAACTAACACCCGGACAACGCAAGAAGTCAAATAGCAAGTACTCGCACTCCATGGCCTGGCCCAGCACTCTTTCCTGTTCTATTGCCGGAATGCGCGCCGGCTGGGCCCAGGTGGCCTTCAGGCGAGCGGTTTCCTTCTCGATGGCCTCGCGCTTTCGCTCGAACGCCTCCCACCGGGCGTCGTCCACCAATCCGAGCTTTCGCCCGATACCGGTAAGCCGGAGATCGGCGTTGTCCTCGCGAAGCTGCAGGCGATACTCCGCCCGGCTCGTGAACATGCGGTAGGGCTCGGATACACCCTGGGTCGTGAGGTCGTCGACCAGCACCCCGAGATAGGCCTCGTCGCGACCGGGGCACCAGCCGGGCTCACCCCGGGACGCAAGGGCGGCATTGATGCCGGCAAGAATTCCCTGGGCCGCCGCCTCCTCGTAGCCGGTCGTTCCGTTGATCTGGCCCGCGAAATACAGGCCGGCGATGGCCTTGGACTCCAGGGTCGACCGCAGGCCGCGGGGATCGAAATAGTCGTACTCGATCGCGTAGCCGGGTCGCAGGATGTGGACATTTTCGAGGCCGGGAATGGAGCGCACCAGGTCCCACTGGACGTCGAAGGGCAGACTCGTGGAGATCCCGTTCGGATAGTACTCGTGCGTGTCGAGTCCTTCCGGCTCGAGGAAAACCTGGTGGCTCGTCTTGCCTGCGAATCGGTGAATCTTGTCCTCGATCGAGGGGCAGTAGCGCGGGCCGACGCCTTCGATGACCCCGGTGAACATCGGCGAGCGGTCGAGACCCGCGCGAATGATGTCGTGGGTATGCTCCCGGGTATGGGTGATCCAGCACGGCAGCTGCCGAGGGTGCATCGAGCGAGCGCCCAGGAAGGAGAAGACCGGCTCCGGCGAGTCACCGGGCTGCTCCGTGCACTTCGAGAAGTCGATCGTCCGCCCGTCGAGGCGAGGCGGCGTTCCCGTCTTCAGCCTGCCGACCGGGAGTTTCAGTTCGCGAAGGCGCGCCGCGAGGGAGACGGAAGGCGGGTCGCCCGCACGGCCGGCGGCATAGTTTTCGAGGCCGACGTGGATGCGACCGCCCAGGAACGTGCCCGCCGTGAGCACGACAGTGGAGGCCCGGAACGTGAGGCCGATGGCCGTGATCGCACCGGCGACCGTGTCCCCCTCGATCAGCAGGTCATCGACCGCCTGCTGGAACATCCAGAGGCCGGGCTGGTTTTCGAGCCGCCGCCGGATGGCGGCCCGATAGAGGACACGATCCGCCTGGGCTCGGGTCGCCCGCACGGCCGGACCCTTGCTCGCATTGAGGGTGCGGAACTGGATCCCGGACTCATCCGTCGCCAAAGCCATCGCCCCGCCGAGGGCGTCGACTTCGCGCACGAGATGGCCCTTGCCGATTCCCCCGATGGAGGGGTTGCACGACATTTGCCCGAGGGTTTCGACCGAGTGAGTAAGCAGGAGCGTGCGCGCCCCCGAGCGCGCGGCCGCAAGCGCAGCCTCGGTGCCGGCGTGGCCGCCACCGACGACGATGACATCGAAGCGCGAGGGGAAGTCCATGGGGATCGCAGGAATGGCCCGAAGGGCCGGAGCAGCGAACCCGGAATTCTACGGGATTTGCCACCCGCGACCTAGCGAGGTTCCACGTGGAACACGGTCGTCGGGACCCGTCGGGCGGATTGTTCCACGTGGAACAACCGCAACCGGGACTCAGCGCACGTTGGTGGGGCGGCGCTCGACGCAGTACGAGTAGCCCAGCGCGGCCAACTCACCTTCCGACAAATTCTCCGCCCGGGATGCCGACAGGAGCATGTGGGTCTGCACGCCTTCCAGCCAGCTGTCAGCCACTTTCCGGACCTGCGTGGCAGGATCCAGCTTGGCTCGCTTGGCGTAGGCAATGGTTCGAGCCGTCTGGTCCGCCGTGGAACGGCAGGCGCGTTTCACGCCTTCGCTGACTTCCTGGGCCCCGGCCGGCGCGATGACGACCAGGGTCAGGGCAAAAAGGAACGCTCGATTCATGGAGATCTCCTGAGATTACTTGCCGATGCAGAATCGGCTGAAAATCTGGCCCAGCAACTCGTCCGGGGTCAACCCACCGGTGATGCGACCCAGGGCCTGCTGCGCTATTTTCAACTCTTCTGCCAATAATTCAATAGGTTGTGCTTGACCCACCGCCCGCGCCAGGGCATCGGATGCCTCCCCCAGCGCCACCAGGTGTCGTTCACGCGCGAGAAAGACACCCTCGCCCTGGGGCCGCCAACCCGCGACGTCGAGGAGCCAGCCCCGAAGCGCGGCCACGCCATCCCCCGTGAGCGCCGAGAGACGGATGGACGCTTCGTCCCCGCGATCTTCGCGCCCCGCGGGCGTTGCGGCCAGATCGATCTTGTTGATGACCCGCACGCGGGGAACACCCACCGGAAACCGGGCCTCCAGTGTGGAATCGTCCGCCGCACCCGGGCGCATGGCATCGACCACGTGCATCACCGCCCCCGCCTTGGAAATCGCGTCCCAGGCCCGATCGATGCCGATTCGCTCCACTTCGTCACCGGTGTCGCGGAGCCCTGCCGTGTCGATGAGGTGGATAGGTACGCCCTCGAGCACCAGCATCGCCCTCACGTGGTCGCGCGTCGTGCCCGGGATCGGCGTCACGATCGCCACTTCCTCGCCGGCCAGGCGGTTCAGGAGGCTCGACTTGCCGACATTCGGTGCGCCGGCCAGCACGACCGTGAGCCCGTCGCGCAGCACCGCTCCTTGCCGCGCTTCCTCCAGGATCGCCGCCAGTTCCGCGACCAACCCCTCGCCTCGGCGCCGCTGCCAGGCCCTATCGGCCGGATCAATCTCCTCTTCGGGAAAATCGATGCAAGCCTCGACGTGCAGGCGCAGCTCCGTCAGTCGTTCGACCAGGGCCGTGATACGCGACGAGAACTCGCCGACGAGCGAGCGCGCAGCGCCGCGTGCGGCTTCCGCGCTGGCGGCATCGATGAGGTCGGCCACGCCCTCGGCCTGCGCCAGGTCGAGGCGGTCGTTGAGGAACGCCCGGCGCGTGAACTCGCCGGGTTCGGCATGGCGAGCGCCTGCCGCGACGCACGACTGGAGCACCTGCCGAAGCACGACGGGCCCACCGTGGCCCTGCAATTCGAGGACGTCTTCCCCGGTGTAGGAATGAGGTGCCGGGAAGCGAAGGACGATTCCCTCGTCGAGAATGGCCCCGTTCGCGTCGCGAAAGCGCGCGAGTTGGGCCCTTCGGGGAACCGGGTCGCACCCGAGCAACGCCTGGGCCACCACGGGGACAAGCGGTCCCGAAACGCGGACCACACCGATGCCGCCGCGCCCGGAAGCGGTCGCGATGGCCGCGATCGTGTCCGGCCGCGCGGTCACGGCACTAGCGCTTGCCCTTCGCCTTGGCCGCGGCTTCGGCGGCAAGGGTCTTGTTGATGTGCCACTGCTGGGCGATCGAGAGCAGGTTCTGCACGACCCAATACAGCACGAGGCCGGAGGGGAAGAAGAGGAAGAAGACGCTGAAAACGATGGGCATCGCGAGCATCACGCGGGCCTGCACGGGATCGGCCGGCTGCGGGTTGAGCTTCGTCTGCACGAACATCGAGATCGCATAGATCACGGGCAGGATGTAGAACGGGTCCGGCGCGGACAGGTCCTGGATCCAGCCGAGCCACGGCGCATGGCGAAGTTCGATCGACGCGAGCAGCACCCAATAGAGCGCGATGAACACCGGGATCTGCACCACGATCGGAAGGCACCCGCCCAGCGGGTTGATCTTCTCCGTGCGGTAGAGCTCCATCATCGCCTGGTTGAGCTTCTGGCGATCGTCCCCGTAAAGCTGCTTGAGCTTTTCCATCTTCGGCCCGAGCACCTTCATCTGCGCCATCGACCGGCCGGCCTTGTGGTTGAGCGGGTAGAACACGCCCTTGATGAGGATGGTGAGCAGGATGATGGCCCAGCCCCAGTTGCCGACGAAGCCGTGGATGGTCTTGAGGACCCAGAAAAGAGGCGAAGCGAGGATGTAGAGCCAGCCGTAGTCGACGACGAGCTCGAGCCCGGGTGCGATCTTCGCGAGCTTGTCTGTCTCCTGCGGGCCGATGTAGAGCGGCACGGTCACTGCGGCGGTGGCGCCCGGAGCGATCGCGCCGACCGGAACGACGACGCCCACCGTGAACAGGTTCTCGCCGACCTTGTTCGTGAAGTATTCGCGCTCGCTTCCCCCCTTGGGCAGCCAGGCGGAAACGAAATAGTGCTGCACCATCCCGATCCAGCCGTCCTTCGCCTTTTTCGGGTGGGTCTGCTTGCCCTTCTCGATGTCCTTGAAGTCGACCTTCACGAACTTCGACTCTTCGGTGTAGAGGGCCGGACCCGTGAAAGTCGCAACGCCGGCGAAGGAACTGGTCTGCGCGGCCTCCTGGCTCGGCTGGTTGCCATCGCGAAGGAACTGGAAATAGGCGAAAGGCGAAGCGGCCTTGTCGCCCGTGTTCTTCACCTCGTAGCCCACGTCGATCTCGTAACTGCCGCGCTTGAAGGAGAACTTCTTCGTTACCTCCATGCCGGCGGCATCCTTCGCCACGAGGCGCACCTCGAGGTTGTCCTGGCCCTGGGCGAGCGAGAACTCCTTCATCTCGGCCGTGTAGATCGTCTTGTGATTGGGCAACCCCTCGCCCAGCAGGCCCGACTGCGTCACGAAGAACTGCTTCGGATCCGGTTCGAGGAGCGTGAGCGGCTTCGTGCGATCGAGCGCGGAGAAGACCTTGTGGAGCTTCACGCGGCGGATGTCGCCGCCGGCCGTGTTCAACTCGACGTCGAACATGTCCGTCTTCACGAGGATCGATTCGCCGCCGCCGGCGAGAGCGGCGCCGGCGGGCGCCGAAGGAGTCGATGCGGGTGACGGCGCTCCTGCCGAGGGAACCGCCGGGGCAAGCGAAGTGGAGGGCGTTGGAGCGGCTCCCGGGGTGGCCGTCGTCGCGACGGCTGCGGGAGGCGCCTTGGGCGCGTTGTGCTTCTGCCAGGCGTCCCAAAGCAAAAGCGCGGAAAAGCTGAATACCACGAAGGCGATGAGTCGCTGGATGTCCATCAGGGGAGGGGAATCAACGGTTCGTCGAAGTCACGCGCGCGAAGGCTCACGGGACGGGATCATAGCCACCGGCGGTCCAGGGATGGCAGCGAAGTATGCGGCGAGCGGCAAGCCAGGAACCGGAAATCGCCCCGTGGCGCTCCAGGGCCTCCATGGCGTAGTGCGAGCAGGAGGGCGTGAACCGGCACTGCGACCCCCACCAGGGCGACAGCAAGTAGCGATACGCCCGGATGAGCGCGATGAGGACGTGCTTCAAGCTAGGACACCGCCGCGCGATCGAGGAGCGAGAGCAGTTCGTCGCGCCAGGGTTTCTCGCCTTGCCGCGTGAACTTCTCCCGAACCGTGAAGACGAGGTCCAGGCCAAGGTCGCGGGCCGCATGCTGCCGGAAGGCCTCGCGCGCCAGGCGCTTCAGGCGGTTGCGATCGACTGCCCGCGGCGCCTGGCGCTTGGGAACGGAGAGTCCGAGCCTCGAAAGGCCGGCCGGGCCGGCCGCGACGTGCAGGAGCATGCTCGTGCCTCGAAGCTTGCGGGGGGAACGAAGCGCGGCCGTGAATGCGCCACGGCCCACAAAGCGGTGGCGCCGGGAAAGGCCAGCCTTCCGGGCGCCTCGGGTCATGCGCGCTTCAGACGGCGATACGCTTGCGGCCCTTGGCACGACGGGCGTTGATGACCGCACGGCCGGCGGCCGTCTTCATGCGGACGCGGAAACCATGCGTCTTCTGGCGCCGCGTGTTGGACGGCTGGAAAGTGCGTTTCATGGGAACCTCTTTGGGGGTTGCGGACTTCGCCCCTGTTTCAGGCGAAAAGCGCGCGATTATAGCGGATCGCGGCGATTCCCGCCACCTCCCCACCCCACCGGCTGCAGGCTCCACCCTGTGGATAACCCCCCGCTTTCCCTATAGAATCGCGATTCCTTCCGCCCCACCCGTTCCACCCCCGAACCACCCTCCACCGTGCCCATGGATTCGCTCTGGCATTCCCTCGTTTCCGAGCTCAAGAAGGACTTGCCGGCGCAGCAGTACGACACCTGGATCAAGCCCCTGAAAGCCGAACGGCACGGGGACCACCTGAGGGTCGTCGCCCCCAACCAGCACGTGCTGCGGTGGATCCGCACGAACCTCCTCGCCAAGCTCGAAACGCGTGCCGAGCGGTTCGCCGGCGCGATGCTGCAGGTCGACCTCGTCCTCGACGACGCCACGGCCGAGACCGAGATCGTGATGCCCGAGCCGGTTCCCGTTCCTTCGGCGCCGGAGCGCCCCTCCCGGGAAGAGCACCGCCTCAACCCGTCGTTCACGTTCACGAACTTCGTGAACGGCAAGGCAAACCAGATCGCGCGGGCGGCGGCCATCCAGGTGGCGGAGAACCCGGGCACGGCCTACAACCCGCTCTTCATCTACGGGGGCACGGGCCTGGGCAAGACCCACCTGCTGCAGGCCATCGGCACCGAGGTCCTCAAACGCAACCCGAAGGCCAAGGTCCGCTACATACACGCCGAGCAGTTCGTCGCGGACGTCGTGCGGGCCTACCAGCACAAGAGCTTCGACTCCCTGAAGCGCTATTACCGCTCGCTCGACCTCTTCCTCATCGACGACGTGCAGTTCTTCGTCGGCAAGTCGCGCTCGCAGGAGGAGTTCTTCTACACGTTCAACGCCCTGTTCGAGGCTCACAAGCAGGTCGCGATCACGAGCGACTGCTTCCCGCGCGAGATGACGGGCATCGAGGACCGCCTCATTTCCCGCTTCGGCTGGGGCCTCACGGTCGCGGTCGAGCCGCCGGAACTCGAGATGCGGGTTGCGATCCTCCTGAAGAAGGCCGAGATCGACGGCGTCCATGTCGACGAAGCGGTGGCTTTCTTCATCGCGAAGCACATCCGGTCGAACGTGCGGGAGCTCGAGGGGGCGCTCAAGCGCGTGATCGCCTACGCGCGCTTCAACAACACGACCGTCACCGTCGCGTCCGCTCGGGAGGCGCTCAAGGACCTGCTCGCCGTGCTCACGCGCCAGGTCTCGATCGAGAACATCCAGAAGACCGTCGCCGACTACTACAAGATCAAGGTGTCGGAGATGTACTCGAAGAAACGGTTCCGTTCCGTCGCGAGGCCGCGCCAGGTGGCCATGGCTCTCGCCAAGGAACTCACGCAGCAGAGCCTTCCGGAGATAGGCGAGTCCTTCGGGGGGCGCGATCACACCACGGTGCTGCACGCTTGCCGCAAGGTGCTGGAGTTGCGCGAGGGCGATCAGGACTTCGCACGCGACTACGCCCAACTTCAGCAGATCCTCCTGGGATGATCAGTGACTCAATGCCCCGGGAAAACCTGTGGATGGTTTGCCGGTCCCCCCGGACCCGCCTTTTTGTCCACAGGTTCCGGCGCCGCCCGGGCAAAACGATCCCCAGCCCGAAACGCTGCCAACGCATTGAACCGCAAGGCGTTAAGGAGTTATTCGTGAAACGGGCCGTCTCCTATCAACTATCAACTAGTTTGAGATAACCAATATGGTCAAGATCAAGGCGACCAACCAGGCCCTTCTCGGTCCGCTGCAGCAAGTGACCGGAATCGTCGAGCGCCGGCACACGCTCCCCATCCTGTCGAACGTCCTCATTTCCGCTTCGGGCGGGACGGTCGATTTCATCGCCACCGACCTGGAAGTCCAGATCACGGCGAAGGCGAGCCTGGAAGGCCCGCCCGCCGAGGGCGCGGTCACGGTCGGGGCGAGAAAGCTGTATGACATCCTGCGTTCCCTGCCGGATGATGCCGAGGTCGCTCTCGAGGCCAAGGAGAACCGCATGGTCGTGCGGGCCGGCAAGAGCCGGTTCAATCTCCAGACGCTGGCCGCGGCGGACTTCCCGCGGATGGTCGATTCGAAAGACGCGGCTCGCTCGCTCACCCTGCCGCAGAAGGCCCTCAAGCACGCCCTGGGGCTCGTGCAGTTCGCGATGGCCGTGCAGGACATCCGGTACTACCTGAACGGGGTACTGCTCTCGGTCGAGAAGGACACGCTGCGCGTCGTCGCCACCGACGGCCACCGCCTCTCGTACGCGGCCGAGAAGCTCGATCACGAGCTCGAAAGCCTCGAGGCCATCCTCCCGCGCAAGACGGTCCTCGAACTGATCAAGCTCCTCTCGGACACCGACGATCCCGTTTCCCTCACCATCGGGTCGAACCAGGTACGCTTTTCCTTTGGCGGCATCGAGATCGTCTCGAAGATCGTCGAGGGCAAGTTCCCCGATTACCTCAAGGTCATTCCGACCACGCACAAGAATCGCGTCTCGCTCGATCGCGTGGTTCTCGCACAGAGTCTCAATCGGGCCGCCATCCTCTCGAACGAGAAGATCCGCGGCGTTCGCCTCGTCTTCACCAAGAACGCGCTTTCGATCATCTGCACGAACAACGAACAGGAAGAGGCCGAGGAAAGCCTCACGATCGACTACGACGGCGACCCGCTCGATATCGGCTTCAACATTTCCTACCTCCTCGACGTGCTGAACCACGTCGATTCGGAGACCGTGACCGTGACCATGGGCGATTCGAACTCGAGCGCCCTCATCCAGATGCCCGGCCAGGACGACTTCAAGTACGTCGTCATGCCGATGCGCATCTAGCGGCCCGACGGGGCACGCGCGATTCCCACCGAACCAGGAAGCGAATGACCACGCAGAACGAACCACCGCAGAACGGACGTCCCTCAGACGAATACGATTCTTCCAGCATCAAGATCCTGAAGGGCCTCGAGGCGGTGAGGAAACGCCCGGGGATGTACATCGGCGACACGTCCGACGGCACGGGCCTGCACCACATGGTGTTCGAGGTGGTGGACAACGCCATCGACGAGGCGCTCGCCGGCCATTGCAACGACATCAAGGTCGTGATCCACACGGACAACTCGATCTCCGTCGTCGACAACGGCCGGGGCATCCCGACGGACATCAAGGAAGACGACGAGCTCAAGCGATCCGCGGCCGAGATCGTGATGACGGAGCTTCATGCCGGCGGCAAGTTCGACCAGAATTCCTACAAGGTCTCGGGTGGGCTTCACGGCGTGGGCGTCTCCGTCGTGAACGCGCTGTCGCAGTGGCTCAAGCTGCGCATCTGGAGGAATGGCCGGGCGCATTACCTGGAGTTCCGTCATGGCGTGCCGGTCGAGCCGATCAAGGACGTGGGAGAAACGGACCGCCGCGGCACCGAGGTCCACTTCCTTGCGGCCAACGAGACCTTCGCCCATGTGGAGTTCCACTACGACATCCTGGCGCGTCGGCTTCGCGAGCTTTCGTTCCTCAATAACGGCGTGAAGATCGAGCTCATCGACCAGCGCACGGGCAAGAGCGAGAACTTCGCCTATTCCGGTGGCGTGAAGGGCTTCGTGGAATACATGAACCGTGCGAAGAACGTGCTGCACGGAAACATCTTCTACGCGGTGGGTGAGAAGGACGGGATCACCGTCGAGGTCTCGATGCAATGGAACGACTCGTACGGCGAGTCCGTCCAGTGCTTCACGAACAACATCCCGCAGCGCGACGGCGGCACCCACCTCACGGGCCTTCGGACCGCGATGACCCGCACGATCAACACCTACATCGAGAAGGAGGAGATCGCCAAGAAGGCGAAGGTCGAGACGACCGGCGATGACATGCGCGAGGGTCTCACGTGCGTGCTTTCGGTAAAGGTGCCCGAACCGAAGTTCTCCTCCCAGACGAAGGACAAGCTCGTCTCCTCGGAGGTGCAACCGGTCGTCCAGGAAGTGGTTGGCCAGAAGCTCGCGGAGTTTCTCCTGGAGCGACCGGCCGATGCCAGGACCATTTGCACGAAGATCGTCGAGGCGGCAAGGGCGCGCGAGGCGGCCCGCAAGGCGCGGGAACTCACACGCCGAAAGGGCGTGCTGGATGGCGTCGGGCTGCCCGGAAAACTCGCGGATTGCCAGGAACGGGACCCGGCCAAGTGCGAGCTCTACCTGGTGGAGGGCGACTCCGCCGGTGGCTCCGCGAAGCAGGGCCGCGACCGCAAGTTCCAGGCGATCCTGCCGCTCAAGGGCAAGATCCTCAACGTGGAGAAGGCCCGCTTCGACAAGATGCTCTCGTCCCAGGAAGTGGCTACGCTCATCACCGCGCTCGGGACGGGCATCGGCAAGGACGAGTTCAACCTCGAGAAGCTGCGCTACCACCGCATCATCATCATGACCGACGCGGATGTGGACGGTGCGCACATCCGCACGTTGCTGCTGACGTTCTTCTACCGGCAGATGCCCTCGCTGGTCGAGAACGGTCACATCTACATTGCGCAACCGCCGCTCTACAAGGTGAAGAGCGGCAAGGACGAGCGCTATCTGAAGGACGAACTTGCGCTCAAGCACCATCAATTGCGGCGCGCGCTCAATGGTGCTCAGCTCACGCCCGCGGAAGGGGCGGTGCCGCTCACGGGTGACGCGTTCGAGCGCATCGCGACCCAGTACCTCATGACGGAAGCGGTGATCGAGCGCCTTTCGCAGGGGATGGACGCCAGCGTGCTTCGCGCGATGCTTGCCGTTCCCCGCATCTCCCTTGATTCGAAAGAGGGCGCCGCGGACGCCTCGAAGGCCATTTACGCGGTCCTCGCGCCGAACGCACCCAAGGCGCACATCGAGCGCGACCCCACCTCCGACGGCTGGCGCCTGCGGCTCGAAAAGCTCGTTCACGGCAACAAGGTCGAGACGGTGCTTGACCAGGCTTTCGTCGGAAGTGGCGACTACCTCCAGATCGTGAACACATCCGAGATGCTGGCGGGTCTCATCCAGGCGGGTGCCCAGGTGAAGCGGGGCGAGACCGCCCGCGCCATCAAGTCCTTCAAGGAAGGCCTCGACTGGCTGTTGGCCGAGGCCAAGGGCAACATGGCGATCCAGCGCTACAAGGGGCTGGGCGAGATGAACCCGGAGCAACTCTGGGAAACGACGATGGACCCGACCAAGCGGATCCTGCTGAAGGTGCAGGTCGAGGACGCGATCAGCGCCGACGACATCTTCTCGACGCTGATGGGCGATGAAGTCGAGCCGCGGCGCCAGTTCATCGAGAAAAACGCTCTCGGCGTGACCAATCTGGACGTCTAGCTTCGGGGGGTTGAGCTTTCGCGCGACCCGCCGTCGAAACGTATGGAGGCAGGCAATTCGCTCAGGCCGCCTTCTTTCGCGCCGGGGACTTTCCGCCCTTCTTGGTCGTTTTCGACTTCGTTGCGAGAAGCGCGAGCGCTTCCTCCAGCGTCACCGTCGCGATCGCATCCTTGTCGGGCAGGGTCGCGTTCACCTTGCCGTGCTTCACGTAGGGGCCGTAGCGGCCGGCGTAGAGGGATACGGACTGCCCGTCCTCCGGGTGCTTGCACAACACGCGCAAGGCACCGCGGCCGCCGGCGGCTTTCGGTTCCTTGAGCAGCGCGACCGCGCGCTCAAGCCCGATGTCGAAGACGCTTTCGTCCTTCGGGATCGACTTGAACTGGCCATCGTGATTCACGTAAGGCCCGAAGCGCCCGATGTTCGCGATGACCTTCTTGCCCGTTTCGGGATTCTTGCCGAGATCGCGCGGGAGCGCGAGCATCTTGAGGGCGATGGCGAGGTCCGCCGCTTCCGGCGCCACGTTCTTGGGCAGCGAGACGCGCTTGGGTTTCTTGTCGCCCTCGGGCTCGCCCAGCTGGAAGTACCACCCGTACGGGCCCTGGAGTAGCTGGATGGGCAGGCTGGTTTCCGGATCGATGCCGATGTCGCGCTTGGCCGGGCCTTCCGAGGAGTCTCCGGAGCCGTCGAGATTGCGCGTGTAGTCGCATTCCGGGTAGCCCGAGCAGCCGATGAATCGGCCTCTCCTGCCCAGGCGGATGGTGAGCGGGTGTGCGCTGCACTTCGGACACTGCTCCTCGAGCACTTCCTGCGTGACGTCCTTGCGCGAGACCGATTCCTTCTCGCCGATCTGCGCCGAGAAATCCTTCCAGAAGCGCTCCAGGACGGGAATCCACTCCTCCTTGCCGTTCGATATGTCGTCGAGTTCGTCCTCGAGCTTCGCGGTGAACTCGTAATCCACCCAGTGCGCGAAATGCTCCGTGAGGAACTTGTTGACGACGCGGCCGACGTCCGTGGGCTGGAATCGCTTCTTCTCGAGCACGACATATTCGCGGTTCACGAGCGTCGAGATGATCGAGGCGTAGGTCGATGGCCGGCCGATGCCGTACTGCTCGAGCGCCTTCACCAGGCTCGCCTCCGAGTAACGGGGCGGAGGCTGCGTGAAATGCTGGTCGCCGTACAGCTTCACGAGCGGGACGCTGTCGCCTTTCTCGAGAGCCGGGAGGCGCTTGTCCTCCTCCTCGACCACGTCGTCCTGGTCTTCGTGGTACACCGCGAAAAAGCCCGGGAACACCATCGTCTGGCCGGTGGCGCGGAACGTGTTGCCCGGGCCGCCGACGGCGAAATCCACCGCGACCGTGTCGAACTTGGCGGGCGTCATCTGGGAGGAGAGCGCCCGCTTCCAGATCATCTCGTAGAGCTTTCGCTGCTCGTCGTTCAGATAGGGCGCCACCGATTCCGGCGTGCGCGCGATCGACGTGGGGCGGATCGCCTCGTGGGCCTCCTGGGCGTTCTTGGCGGTGCTCTTGTAGGCGACGGGTGTTTTCGGCAGGTAGTCGGTGCCGTAGTTCTTCGTGATGTAGCCGCGGAATTCCGAGATCGCTTCCTTGGAGAGGTTGACGGAATCCGTGCGCATGTAAGTGATGAGGCCGGTGACGGCCTTGCCGAGGGAAACGCCCTCGTAGAGGCTCTGCGCGACCTTCATCGCGCGGTCGGTCGAGAACCCGAGCTTTCGGACCGCCTCCTGCTGGAGCGTCGACGTCGTGAAGGGGGGTGCGGGCGAGCGCAGCTTCCGCTTCTTCTCGATTTCGGTGACGCGGGCGACCCCCTTGGCGTTCTGGGTGAGGAAGGCGGTGATTTCGTCGTTGCGCGCGGCGTCGCCCACGGAGAACTGGTCCAGCTTCTCGCCCTGGAAATGCGTGAGCTTCGCGGAGAACGGCGCCCCGGCCTTTTCCGAATCGAAATGGATCGACCAGTATTCGCGCGTCTTGAAGTTGTCGATCTCGATCTCGCGCTCGACGATCAGGCGCAGGGCGGGGCTTTGCACCCGGCCGGCCGACAGGCCGCGGCGGATCTTCTTCCACAGAAGTGGGGACAGGTTGAAGCCGACCAGGTAGTCGAGCGCGCGCCGCGCCTGCTGGGCGTTCACGAGCTCCATGGAGATCTCGCGGGGGTTCTTCACCGCGTCCTTCACGGCGCCCTCGGTGATCTCGTAGAAGACGACGCGCTTCACGTCCTTGCCCTTCAAGGCGCGCTTCGACTTGAGGATCTCGGACAGGTGCCAGGCGATCGCTTCGCCCTCGCGGTCCGGGTCGGTCGCGAGAAGGATGGTATCGGCATCCTTGACGGCCTTGGTGATCGCGTCGACGTGCTTCGAGTTGCGGTCGATGACTTCGTACTTCATGCGGAAGTTGTCTTCCGTGTCGACGGCGCCCGTCTTGGGCACCAGGTCGCGGACGTGGCCGTACGAGGCGAGGATCTCGTAATCCTTGCCGAGGTACTTCTTGAGCGTTTTCGCCTTCGAGGGCGACTCTACGATGAGGAGATTCGATGCCATGGGAGCGATGTGCTTTCTTTTTTCATTCTATAACGCATTGTTCGCAGGCCGTCTTGCGCGTTTGCAGGCCCGGTTCCCCTCAGGGCGCCGCGTCGAGGCGACGGAAAAGCCCTCCCGGCAGCCTTTCGACTCGTCCTTCGAGTTCGAGTTGCGTGAACTCGGCGAAGAGTTCCGACGCGGGCCGGCCGGTTCGGAAGACGAGGGCGTCGAGCGTGGCGGGCGAATGCCCGAGTTCGGCGAGGAGGGTGCCGGGCGTCTCCTCGGCATCGGGAAAATCGGATACCGGCGCACGCATGATGCCCCATTCCGCGAGTACATCGTCGGCGGATTCGACAAGTTTCGCGCCTTGCTTGAGAAGCCAGTGACATCCCTTCGACAGCGATGAGTGGATGGAGCCGGGGACCGCGAATACGTCGCGGCCCTGCTCGAGCGCAAGCCGGGCCGTGGTGAGGGAGCCGCTCTTCATGGCCGCCTCGACGACGAGCACGCCACGCGAAAGGCCCGCTATGAGCCGGTTGCGCCTCGGAAAGTTCGAGGCGATGGGAGGCGTACCGAGGCAGAACTCCGAAACGACCGCACCGCGCGCCGCGAGTTCATGCGAAAGGTCCCGGTTGGCCGCCGGGTACACGCGGTCGAGGCCGGTGCCCACGATGGCCACGCTCGAAGACAGTCCGGCCAATCCACCGCGGTGCGCCGCGGCATCGATGCCGAGCGCAAGACCGCTGACGATGCAATATCCCGCGTCCGAAAGCGCGCGCGCGATGGCCTGCGCGTCGGCGAGGCCCTGTCTCGTGGCGTTGCGACTGCCGACGATGGCGACGGACGGATCATTGAGTCTGGCGAGTTCGCCAAGAACGTAGAGCAGCGGGGGCGGATCGCAGATCTGGAGAAGCGCACGCGGGTAGTCCTCGTCGTCGAGAGCGAGAAGATACCGGTTTCCTCCTTCCAGCCAGGCGAGGGTGGTGTCGACGAGTCCCGACGGCGGGCCTGCCTCGAGAGCCGTTTGCGCTTGCCCCCCCGCAACGGCCCGTACGGAGGCGCCCCCGGCTGCCAGCACGGCCGCCGGCGTGCCGAAAGCGCGCAGCAGTTGGCGCAGGGCGGCCGGCGAGAGGCCGGGCGAATGACAGAGGCGAAGCCAGTCGGCGGCGTCGGTACGGAGTTTGGTGGGGTTCAAGGTGGCGATTCAGCGGGCAGGTGAGGCTTCAACGGCCCGGGCCCCCGGCCCGATGACGCGACCTGAAAAAGGCGATGGGGGCCGTTCGGCCCCCATCGGAACGCGAAACGCGTGATGGACTCAGGGCGTCTGGACGTAATCCCCGATCGAGATGGGACGGATGCTCTTCATCACCAGCGCATAGGAAATCTTCTCGAACGTGCGGAACACGAACACGAGGCCGCTGCGCTCGTCCGGCAGGACGATCGGCTCGTACGGATCCACCCGGGGGGGCGCCTTCGGGTCGGAAGTCGTGACGACGGCATCCGGCACCACAGGCACGGGCTTGGTGTCGATCTTGATGCCATCGATGCCGATCAAATCGGCGAACAACGAGGGCCGCCCGGTGCGGGTATTCGTGATGGCGTTGCCGCGGCGATAGGTCGCAAGCACGTTGCCTACCTCGATGCCGTCGCGCGAGCCGCGGTTGATCGCGACGATGGAGTACTGCGCGAAGTCGGAGACGCCCCCCTGAACGGTCAGGATCGAGCCCTTGATGGGCTTGTCCGGAGCGCGCGGGACGTACGACGGGAACGAAACCTCGCGCGAAGGCATGAGCCGGTCGCCCGTGTTGATTTCCTGGCGTGCACGCGTGACCTCGAGTGTCGTGGGGTTGCCGTATCGCCTCACCTTGGCGTCGCCCAGGTAATTGGCCTCGTACCCGAGGATTTCGCCCGTCTCGGGATCGGTCAACACCTCGCCGGCACGGAAGATCTGCCAATTGATGGCGTCGCCTGCCCGAATGCCCGTCGCATAGGCCAGGTTGCCGGCGCCGACGATGACGCGCTCTTCCTCGGTTGCCACGATGCGAGGGAATTCCTCGAGGCCGGATGTCTCCAGCACGAGCGGCTGGGTGAGGAAGGGCCCGATGGCAGTACCGGGAATGCTGGGGACGGCGGTCGCCAGCGCCTCGACACGGGTGCGCGGCTGGAGTCGGACGACGTTGCCTTCGATCCCTCCGGGCAACAGGGTGAGGGACGCCATCGATCCGTTGCGATCGAGCTTGATGACGTCGCCCGGGTAGATGAGGTGCGGGTTCTTGATCTGGTCCCGGTTCATCTGCCAGATCTGGGGCCACTTCCAAGGTTCCTTGAGGAACCGCCCGGAGATCGCCCAGAGCGTGTCTCCTTTCACGACCGTGTACTGGGTCGGGGCATCGGCCTGGAGGTCGCTCACCGAGGTGGTTGCGGTGGCCTG
>Ga0138256_10003737_pt1 | contig 16168 bp, 12 predicted proteins | sample KNB2016incub_MG_FD_105486 | JGI IMG/M metagenome (GOLD analysis project Ga0138256, IMG submission 105486) | Active sludge microbial communities from wastewater in Klosterneuburg, Austria - KNB2014incub_MG | ecosystem: Engineered > WWTP > Activated sludge > Unclassified | place: Austria... | reverse complement strand
ATTTTTAGAGAAAGGAAAAGTCGTCTTTTTGCCTTTATAAAAAACCAAACTAAAAAGGAAAAAACAAAAAAAGTTATGAGAAGATTTTTTCCTCTTTCTTTAAAAAAAGTTAAAGAAGAGGTTAATGTTTTATCAAGAAAAGATTCGTTATTTTTTTCTAAAGATTCCAGTTCTCTAATAACTTCACTTTCTTGTAGTTGTAAATTCTTGAGTGTTTTTTCTAGCTTTGTTTTTTTATTATGAGCAAGTTTTAAAACAGATTCTGGAACAAAGGATAAATTTTCTTCAATAGAATCAATTCCCTGTTTTAGTTGTTCAATTCTTAAAGAAAGAGAAGAGAGTTTTTCTTTTAACTTTTGAATTTGTCTTGGCCTTGAGCTTATTTTTTTTAAACTCTGTAACATGGGAGAAAGAACATCATAGACCTCTCCGGCAAAATCTTTTTTAGGGTTTTCCTCTGAGAGAGGAGAATCTTCTATTTTTTGAAGATCAATTCCTCCAATTTCTTGAATAAAAGCGTTGTAAGTGGAATCTAAGGTTTTAGTGAGTGTATCAATATCTTTTTCAAATTGTTTTTTTTCTGTTGGCCTTAAGGCCTTTTTCCATTCTTTTTTTTTATGTTTAATCTCTTCTTCAAGCCAAGAGATATCTTGACGTAATTTTTCTAGTTTTGAATTTTCTATTCCATGGGAAGGAAGTGAAAAAAATAAAGATAAGTAGAAAAATAAAAAAACTAAGAAATTTCTAAAGAAAAGGGAAGAGAAAGTTTTTCGCATAATAATTTTATACTCCGATAATAGTTGTCAGGTTCAAAAAAATATTCCATCACAGAAATTTTTTTCCCAATAAGATGAGAACTATTATTCTCACAGATGAAATCATCGCTTACAATACTAATATCTTTTATTGGTCTAGGGTTTTTGAGTTTGGCATGCCATTTAAGACATTCTTCTATTTTTAAAAGAATAGTTTGGGAGAGTTCTTGTCGTGTTTGCTTTTCTAAATTAAAAAGAAAATGTCCATTTTGTAGTTTTAACCCATTGATATAAACAAATATAACACCTTTGGAGCTTAAACTAAGGGAAAGTTCAAAACAGGTAGGGCAATAATTAAGATGATCCATGCTTCTAGTGTAAAGACAAATTAAAAAGAAAGGGAGTATTAAAAATGATACAAGAATCAGAAACAGAAATTCAAACATCGCATGGACAAAGACTGCGTCTTTTTATCACAGAAAAAGGGCCATTTCCTTGGATTTTAGTCACTCATGGCCTAGGAGAACATGCAGGAAGACAGCGTTTTATCAATAAACTTTTTGGCGATCGCTATAATATTTTACGATATGATTTAAGAGGACATGGTGAATCTCAAGGAAAAAAGGGAGTTGTTGGAAATTTTTCTTATTTTTATGAGGATCTTAAAGCTATTTGGGATTTTCTTCTTGTTTCTTATAGGGCCAAAGAGATTATTTTATGGGGCCATTCTATGGGAGGGGCCATTGTTGCTGGGTTTATCCAAAAATTTTCTTCCGATCTTGAGGGGATTTTAAAGAAGGTTATTTTAAGTGCCCCTTTTATGGAAGTTGGAGGAAAACTCTCTTCTCTTGTTGGCCTACTTCCGACAAAAACACTAAAATTTTTTTGTAAATCTACGGTAGGTATAACTCTCCAAGGACTTGTAACTCCTTGGAAACTTACACATGATCCTTTTTATCAAGAAGATTATTTGCAAGATCCTTTAGTTCAAAAGGCCTTGAATACCAAATTAGTCTTTGAAATGATGCTGGCCGGTAGAGAAATTTTTTCTCAAAAATTAGGCGTTACTTGCCCCGTTCATATTATTGTAGGGGAAGGAGATGAATTAGTTTCGGTCAAAAAGATTCAAGAATATTGCACCTATGTAGATAAAAAATGTATTTTGAAAACTATTCCAGAAGGAAGGCATGAGTTACATCATGAAATTGATAAATATCGGTTAGTGTATTTTCGTTATTTGGAGTCTTTACTATGAAATATTTGCAAATAGGGGATAGTTGTCCAAATTTTGTACTTAAAAATCAAGAGGGGAAGGATGTTTCTTTATTGGCCTTATTTGAGCATTCTTCGCTCGTTGTCGTGTATTTTTATCCAAAGGCCTCTACTCCCGGTTGTACAGTACAGGCCTGTGGCATAAGGGATTATAAAACACAATGGGATAAAGCTCGTGTGACTATTTTGGGAATTTCCCCTGATCCTGTTAAAAAAATTAAAACATTTCATGAAAAACAAAATTTAAATTTTGATTTGCTTTCTGATGAAACACAAGAAGTGGCAAAAAATTTTGGTGTTTGGGGGCCTAAAAAATTTATGGGGCGTAGCTATGAAGGAATTTTAAGAACAACTTTTGTGTTAGAAAAAAAAGGAAAAAAAATAGTTATAAAAGATCTTATGACAGAGGTAAAAACAGGGACTCATGCTGAAGAACTTCAAGAGCTTTTAGAAAAATTTTTATAGACGCTAAGAATTTCTGCTTTTGTTGTCTTTCTAAGATAAGACTCTATTTCTATGGCCCTTTCTTCTGAGATAGTTTTAAGTGTTGTCGTGGCATAGGGTAGAGGTTCTTTGGGAAAATGATCTCCCCTTGTCCGAGGGTTCCATGTTGAGGGGTAGGGGCGTTTTGGTGTATTAAGTTGTACAACGGAAGGCCCAATTTCTTGGATAAGTTTTGAAAGGGCCTCTATGTGCTCTTGGTCTGAATTAAGAGGCATAAACATGGTTTGTATTTCTATAATGCCCTTGTAGTAAGATTTTACTTCTGTCAGGGCCTTGATAACTTCGGAAAAGACAACAGTTTCAACTGGTCTGTTCATCTTTAAAAAAATTTCCTCTGTGGCACTATCTAATTTAAAACAAACACGATCAAAAAAATGTAGTTTTTCTCGTTGGGAGGAATTTGTTAAAGAAGTACTGTTTGTAAGTAAAATAAGAGGTTTTGGTGGTTGTTGTTCTTTTACAAAAGAGGCCATTTCAGAGAGATTTTTTGCGAGCAAAGGTTCTCCACTTCCTGAAAAAGTAATCACATCAAAACTAATATTTTTGTTGAGAAAATCTAAAAAATCTTGCTTGAATTGTTCTGTTCTAACATAGACGGATTCTTTGTCAGTAATTTGTTGAATAGACCCTAATTGGCAATAGAGGCAATTAAAAGAACAAGTAGAAGTTTGGAGTATGGGGTCAATTCCTAAGGATTGCCCAAAACGCCAAGAAGTAACAGGCCCATAAACACTAGAAATTAAGCTATTCATTTATACTATGCTCATTTTTAAGATCAACATTCAAAATGGTTACAGGAAAAGATTTTGTGAGAGAATGAAGAACTTTTTCTAGTTCTTTTTGCCATTCTGGAGTGGTTAAAATTTCAATCCAGCGTGTCAGGGGAGGAGATCCCTCTTTTGTAGAAAAAAACCATAGGTTGTCACAGGCCTCTAAAATAAAATAGGCAAAATTTGCCTGATTTTTCGGTACTTCGACAAGGTAAACGACTATTTTTCCCAGTTGTCTGCTCCTTTGGCCCCTCTTCTACAATAAAATTAGATGAGGATCGTATTTTTATTTTCTTGTGTGTTGTTTTGCTCTCTTTTTTATAATGTTGTCAAGGCAACTTCTCCTTCTCAAAAAGAAGTAGATTCCCTTGATCTTACCTCTCTCCCGTCGCAAGGAAAATTAGAGGAAAAAAAACAGGAAACAACGGATGATTTAGAGAATCTAAAGCAAGATGTTTCCCCTCCTGTTGTGAATGCCTCTTCTCTTTCTTCTTCTTCTTCTTCTGGTCCTGCTGCTGCTGTTTTAAGTTTGGGAGAAGAAGAATCTAAATTATTATCTCTTGTAAAAAAATTAGAAAGAAAAATTACAACTGAAGAATGGAATGACTTATCTACAAGGGCCAAGGCATTAGAATATGAAATTTTAGAGGGGGATAGTTTATGGACTATTTCCAAACGACTTTTTGGAAGTGGTTTTTATTATTCAAAAATATGGTCTCTTAACCCTTATATAAAAAATCCTCATTTTGTTTACCCTAAAATGAGTTTGTCTTTTGATACTGGAACTTCTCTAAGGGCCCCTATTATTGGAGTGAAAGGGGCCTCTTCTTACTCAAATATATGGCAAGACGAAAGAAAAAAAATGGTTCAGCAGGGAATTTTAAAAGATCAATCTTCTGTTGTGTATGATCACTTGATGTTGAAGCAATATAAAAATAATCAAGAGTATGAAGAGTATGTTCCTCCTCTTGATCCTTCTCTCAATGCAAGATTGCTTGAAGATTATGATGATACGGGTTTTGATAGAAATTCAAAAATAGTCTTTAATGTTAAGCAAGGATTTTTTTTAAACACTTTTATTACAAAAGAAATCTTGCGTGATTTTGGTTCTGTCACTTCTTCTGCCCAACTAGGAGGAAAACTAAAGCAATTTGATCAAGTGTACATTACCTTTAAAGATCCAGGGGCCGTTAAGGAAGGGGATATTTTTTCGATTTATAAGGAAGAAGGAAAGGTTTCCCATCGTTTTTCTGAAAGAGAAGGCCATCGTTATACTGTCATGGCCAATTTAGAGACTGTTAGAAGAGAAGGGCCTTATTGGATTTGTCGTTTGATAGATGTCTCAGGAGAAGTGGAGAGAGGGAGTAAGATTACTTCCTATATTCCTAAAATTTCTCAATTATTAAAAACATATTCCTCTCAAAAAATGGAGGCAATTATTTTTTCCAGCACAAAAGAATCACTACAAGGGGTTTCGTTAGGGGACATTGTGTATTTTGATAGAGGGAGAAGTGATGGCCTTTCTATGGGTAATGTTTTTAATCTTTTTTCAGTTACAGACCCTCATACAGAGGAGGCCTTGGGAAAATCTGTGAGATTTAAAGCAGGAGAGGCCATGATTATTTCTTTGACCGAGCATTTTTCTACGGCAGTTATTACGAATTCAATTCTCCCTTTGCCAATTGGTACTCTTGCGGTCTCTCAGTCTTTTGAAGAGGCCCAATCTAGGAAAAAACGTAAAAAAGTAATTTCTATAGAGAAACAATCTCTTGGATTTCAAAAAAATGTGGATATTCCTTTGTCTAATCTCCCTGGTGAAAATTTATTAACAAATCCCCCTCCTTCTGATTTAACTGATTCTGAAATGTTTGAATTACAAAGACAAAAACAAGAAAAAGATTCAACATATTTAGATCAATTAGAAAAAGAGATAGAAGAAGTTTCTAAAAAATTAGACTCGGCCAAAACTCAACAGGATAAAAAGCTAGAAACAAAAGATCTTAATAAGGTAGAAGAGAATCAAAAGAAGGAAAAAGAAGATTTTGGGCCAATCAATGATATTGAAAAACAGGTGGGGAAAAAATATTTAGAAGAAAACCTTAATGTAAAACCTAACCCTTATGGACTAAGTAAAGATGACGTGGAAGAAATTGATGCTTTACTAAATAATCCTCCGCGTTAAAGCAGGGTTTATTTCCAATTTTTGAAATTTTTTGCTCTTTTGATCTAAAAAAAGTATTTCTAAAAAGAAGTTTATTCTACAAAAATTTGGCAAGGAGTTGTTTGCGTGGCACTTAATACTGAAAAAAAATATGATTTACTAATTGTGGAGTCACCCACAAAGGCCAAAACAATAAAAAAATACTTAGGGGCCGGCTTTCAGGTTATTGCTTCTAATGGCCACATCAAAGATTTGCCTAAGTCTAAGCTAGGAGTGGATGTTGAGGATAACTTTTCCCTCGATATTGTCCCTATTACCTCCAAAAAAGATAAAATCCAAAAAATTAAGGAAATGGCCAAGGGGGCAAAAAGAATTCTTTTGGCCCCTGATATGGATCGAGAAGGAGAGGCCATTGCGTTTCATTTGGCCGAAGAATTGGGAAATAAAATTCCCATGGAAAGGGTTGTTTTTAATGCTGTCACTAAAAACGCTATTTTACAGGCCATAGAAAACCCTAGGGGCCTTAATCATTCAATGTATGATTCTCAAAAAACAAGAAGAGTTTTAGATCGTTTGGTTGGTTATAAAATATCCCCTATTTTATGGGAAAAGGTTCAACGAGGAATTTCTGCAGGACGAGTACAATCTGTGGCCTTGCGCTTGCTTGTTGAGCGAGAAATGGAGATTAAGGCCTTTATCTCTCAACAGTGGTTTTCGATAGAAGGATTTTTATCGAAAGAGGGTGTTCCTTTTAAAATAAAATATTTTGGGGATAGTCCTACTTCTAAAAAGGAACTTACGGAGGAAAAAGAGGCCAAAAGTATTCAAGAAAGTACCCAGAAAAATCCCTTCAAAGTTCTTTCTGTTGTGACCAAAGAACGAAAGCAATACCCAAGCCCTCCTTTTACAACTTCTCGATTACAACAGGAGGCCTCTTATAAATTGGGATTTTCCGCCAGTAAAACGATGATGGTGGCCCAAAAACTTTATGAGGGAATTGAAGTAGAAAATTTAGGCCCTCAAGGTCTCATTACTTACATGAGAACAGACTCTGTGCGTATAGGCCCTGAGGCCTTAGATCAGGTGAGATCTCATATAGTTCAACGGTATGGCAGAGATTTTTTACCAGAAACACCTGTCTTTTATAAAAAAAAATCTCAAGCAAAAGTACAGGATGCTCACGAGGCCATTCGTCCTACAAATTTAGAATTTTCCCCTGAACGCTTAAAAAAAGATCTTTCTTCTGATGAGTGGCGTTTGTATGAGTTAATTTGGAATAAATTTGTTTCTTCTCAGATGTCTCCGGCCCAATTAGACCAGACAAGTATTGTCATTCAAAATGGCCCTCATTATTTTAAAACAGGTGGCCATGTTGTAAAATTTTTAGGGTTTAGAGCGGCCTATGAAGATCATAAAGCAGAAAAAGATAAAACTCTTAAAGATGATGGAGCGATAGAAGATCAAGAATCCTCTATTCCAGTACTTCAGGAAGGGGAAACTCCTTTACTACAAAAACCACTAGAAGTGATTGAGCATTGGACACAGCCCCCTCCACGATTTCAAGATGCCTCTCTCGTAAAAATACTAGAAGAGAAGGGCATTGGACGTCCTTCTACTTATGCGGCCATTATTTCTAACCTTGTAGAGAGATCATATGTGGACAAAGTTGAAAATAAACTGATCCCTACAGAATTAGGAAAAGTTGTTTGTAACTTATTATTAGAAAATTTTCCTGATGTGATGAATGTGGATTTTACGGCAAAAATAGAAGAAACATTGGATAAAATTGAAGAGGGAGAAGCAAATTGGAAAGAAGTTCTTAAAGATTTCTGGAGCAGTTTTTCTTTGTCATTAGATAAAGCAAAGCTAGAGATGAAAAATTTAAAGAAACAACAGATTCCTACAGGAATTTCTTGTCAAAAATGTTCTGAGGGAGAATATCACATTCGTTGGGGCAAAAATGGCCAGTTTTTGGCTTGTTCTCAATACCCTGAATGCAATTCCACTCAAGATTTCAAACAAACATCAGAAGGAAAAATTCAAATCATAGAGAGAAAATTTATTGAAGGGAAACAATGTCCTCTTTGTCAATCTCGTATGATTTTAAAAGAGGGGAAATATGGCCGTTTTCTTGCTTGTGAAAACTATCCTTCTTGTAAAGGAACATCTCCTGTAACGGTTGATGTGACTTGCCCTAAATGCAAAGTTGGTGTTTTTGCAGAGAAAAAAAGTCGTTATGGAAAATTATTTTTTGGATGTACTCAATATCCAGAATGCTCTAATGCTTTATGGTTTAGGCCAAATAAGACTTCCTGTCCTGCTTGTGGTTATGCTTTAATGATGGAAAAAGTTTCTAAAAAAACAGGAAATTATTTGGAGTGTCCTGAATGCAAACACAAACATCATCCCCTAAAATAACTTTAAAACAGATTTTTAAAAATTCTCAAGGCCCTCAAAGTTATAAAGAAGGGGCCCTTATTTTTCTCAAGGGAATGTCTATGGGAATAGCAGACCTTATTCCAGGCGTTTCCGGAGGAACCATTGCTTTTATCTCTGGAATTTATCTTCCCTTGATGGACGCAATTAGCATTTTTGACAAAAAGTTTTTATTTGAAGTCTTGTCTCCTAAAACATGTTTGCAAGCTTTGAGTAAAGTTCATTGGCGATTTTTAGTTTGTTTAGGAACAGGAATAGTTTCTTCTCTTTTTATTTTTGCAAGAGTTGTTAGCTTTCTTTTGCAAACCTTTCCAGTGTATACATGGAGTTTTTTTGGAGGACTTATTGCTGCTTCCCTGTTTTTTTTGGGGAAATCCTTGCCAGAAAAAACCTTTGCCAAGGTCTCTACTTGGCCAATTTTAATTTTAGGGACACTTCTTAGTTATTGGATTGTGGGACTTGTGCCACTTGAGACTTCTTCCCATCCTTTGTTTTTATTTTTTTGTGGAATTATTGCCACAATGGCCATGATTCTTCCTGGAATTAGTGGCTCATTTTTACTTATGATGCTTGGAAAATATCATTTAATTTTAGGGGCCCTTTTAAATCCCTTTACAGTAGAAAATTTTTCTTCTTTAACTATTTTTGCTACAGGGGCCATTTTAGGGCTAGTGACAATGGCTAAGGCCTTGCGTTGGGCCTTAACTCATTTTTATTCTCTCACCCTTCTTTTTCTGATGGGATTTTTATTGGGAAGTTTTAGAAAATTATGGCCTTGGAAAGAAATACTAGAATCAGAATTGATTAGAGGAAAATTGCGTGTTTTGCGTGAGGCCAATATTGTTCCTTCTTTCTCTGAAAAATTTCCAGAAATATCTTTGGCCCTTGTTTTTTTTGTTTTTGGGGCCGTCTTGCTTTTATGTTTAGAATTTCTTAATGTGTCTTTGCAACAAAAAAAATCAGGCGGGATTAGCTCAGCTGGATAGAGTAGCAGGCTTCGAACCTGTTGGTCGGGAGTTCGAATCTCTCATCCCGCGCCATCTAAAAAAATTGAACAATTAAATAAAAGTGCTAAAACAATATGATTATTCCAATTCTTCCCATTCTCAAGTCTCTTCATCTTATCTTTATTGTGTGTTGGTTTGCAGGGCTATTTTATTTTGTACGACTTCTTATCTATTGGAGAGAGGCCTTAGATAAAGAAAAGGCACAGGAAGAAATCTTAACGCAACAATATGCTATTATGGCCAGTCGTCTTTTGTGGATTATCACATGGCCTTCTTCTTTGTTAACTCTAATTTTTGGTCTTCTTCTTTTGCTGTACGTTCCCTTTGCACAAAATTCTTGGCTTCACCCGAAAATACTGTTTGTTCTTTTTTTATTTATCTATCAAGTTGTTATGCAAAAAATTTATATTCGATTGCAAAACAAAACATTAGACAAGTCTTGCTGGACGTCTAAAAAATTAAGAATTGCCAATGAATTTCCCACAATCTTACTGAGTTTTATTGTTTTTTTGGCCGTTCTAAAAAATATTCCACAGGCCTTTCAATATAGTGTTGTTTGTATTCTAGGTATTGGATTGCTCTTTATGATTTCCGCTAAAGTTGAGTCTAAGATAACTCAAAGAATAAAGAAACATTAAGAAAAACATATTTTCTGAATCAGTTGCAGTGTTTTGAAATAAACCAGAGACCATAAAGGCCACAACAACAGGGGAAATAATTTTTCCTATAAGATCTTCTTGTTTATTCGTTTCAAAAAACCAAAAAAATAAAAAGAAAATAAAGGCCAACATCCCCACTAACCCTGTTCCTGCAAGCATTTCTAAATAATTACTATGAGCGTGGCCTTCAAAATCTTTAAAAGGAAGATTGTATTGTTCTTTTATCCGAAGAGAATTTTTTTCAAATTTTCTATACCCCATTCCAAAAATAGGTTTTTCTGTAAAGGCCAGTAAAGCGGCCTTGTATAAACTTATTCGAATCATATTTGATTCTGAGTTAAGTGGCTGAATCAATCTATTTTTTTTATTTTGAGTATTATTGGGGGTGCTAGGAGCAATTTCTTCAAAAGAGAGAGGGTTTTTTTGTAAAAAAATAGAGAAAACAAGGGCCATAAATAAAGATAAAAGACAAAACAATTTTTTGTTTTTCTTATAAACAATAAAGGCCATACTCACCAAAACGGCCAAAAAGGCCCCTCTAGTGTAAGAAAAATAAAGTCCTGCAAAACAAGAAGTTAAGCAAGTTACATAAAGAAAAGGGGAGACATAAAGTTTAATTTTATCATAAGCAAAAACAAGACCCCCAAGAAGAGCGATTGTCACAAGAGAAATAGCATTCCCATAGGTGATAGCAAGACTAAAAAGACCAGTGGCCCTTCTTAAATCTGTTGTAGGGCGTAAGCGCAAGGGGTTAAATCCTGTAAAAAGTCCAATGATTCCAGAAAGATTGCCTAAAATTAAAATAAGTAAAAAAAGAGTCAGTAAAATTCTAAGGGTTTTATCAGAAAGAATTTTATGAGAAAAAAGATATTGATAAGTGGCCATGGCCATAAGTCCCAAAAAAAAATAGCGCATACTTAAGAAGTCTTTCAAAAGTTGCATTTTACTTAGATGTTCAGAAGAGACGGCCAAAGAAACTAAAGACCAAAGAATAAAAAAGAAAAGACAAAGATTGCTGGTAGAAAAAAATTTCCATTGTTTTTCTTTAAAGAAATAAAAAAAACTTGGAATAATTAAAAAAAGATGGCCAAGAAAAAAAAGGCCATTTGCTAAATAAGAAAATAATAAGGAACAAGCAAACCCTAGAACTGCAAGGCGAGCCAGAAAAGAGTTACAAGAATTAAAAGAATTTAAAAAATTAGTAGGCATTTTTATTGATGAATCCTTTAAAAATAGTGGCCGCAATAATTTTTAAGTCAAAAAGTAGAGACCAGTTTTCAATATAATATAAATCATGCTCCACTCTTTTTTCCATCTTATAAAGAGTGTCTGTTTCCCCTCTCCATCCATTTATTTGGGCCCAACCAGTAATGCCTGGTTTAACTTTATGGCGTTGCATATAGAGGTAGATTTGATCCTTAAATTCATTGTTATGTTGTATGGCGTGAGGCCTAGGGCCTACGATAGACATTCTACCTTGTAAAACATTAAAAAATTGAGGCAATTCATCTAAGCTAGTTTTTCTTAAAAATGCCCCAATCCTAGTAAGACGAGGGTCATTTTTGGTTGCCTGAGTTATTTCTCCTTCTTTTTCAGTATGTAGATTCATAGATCTAAATTTATAAATTTTAATGGGTTTTCCATCCCAGCCATGTCTAATTTGTTTAAAAAAGACAGGCCCTTTAGAAGTCATTTTTATCGCAACAGCAATCAGCAGCATAAGAGGGGAAATCAAAAGCAAGATAATAAAGGCCAAGATCCTGTCTTCTATGGCCTTTACAATGCGATTGACGCCGACCATGGGAGACTTATTAAGATCTAAAACAGGAATCCCTGCAATATTGGAATTAGAGTGATTAAAAAGTCCAAAACTAAAAACATCTGGAACAAAGCGAACAAGAATCGTGGAATGTCTTAGATTAAAAATAATCTCTTTTAGGCGATTTTCCGCTCTAAGAGGAAGAGTAAGCCAAAGTTCATGAATAGAATGATGGATGATGTAATCGTAAAGGTCTACCTCAGGCCCATAAACGTTTATGTTATTGATCTGTTTATTGGCCTTAGAAGGATCATCGTCAAAAAAGGCCATTATTTCAAATCCAACTTCAGTAATGTGACGTAACTGCTTTTCTACTTTTGCTCCAAGATCTCCTGCCCCAAAGATAATGATTCGTTTTTTGTTCCATCCCTTTTTTCTCAAAAAAGAAAGAACAATAGCAATGGCCTTACGCAGACTTAAAAGATAAACCCAACCCAAAATACCCCATAAAATAAACCAAACTCTTGAATAAGAAGTATTCACTTTTAAGAGAACTGATGTTGTCATAAGAGAAAGTAAAACAAGAAACCAGCCATAGGAGAGTTTTTGAATCCAAAAGGTAGGCCCTTTCCCTCTTGCAGAGCTGTAAATTCCAACAGAGGGAAAAATAATCATAATATAAATAGTACTCAGCAGAATTGCGGTGAAATAATAGGTAGGAATATGGTACGTTTTGAAATAGAGAGCATAAGCGCTAAAGCTTGCAGCAGTGATAAGTACAACATCGAGTAGTCTTACGATGATGACTATAAAAGAAGAAAAATCTTCGTCATTAGTAATAAGATTCATATTTAGCTAAGGATAATCAATTTAATCACTATGATCTACTCTTTCATTTCATCTTTTTCGAGGCGAGAGAAAATTTTTGTGATGCTTGCAGGGGATGCAGTCTTTTTAAACTTGGGAATTTTTCTTTCTTTGTTCTTGGATAAAAAAAGTTTCCCTATTTTGGAAGTAAGGCAAATTCCTTTCATCATTTTGGGAATTTTTTTGTTTCATTTTCCTGTTTACATAAGATTAGGGCTTTATAGGGCCGTTATTCGTTATATTGACGAAAAACTGTTATTACAGGCCTTTTACTCTGTAACTCTCTCTTGCCTTCTTTCTGGGGGATATTTTCTTCTGGCTTTACCAGAGTTATTTTCTTTTACAACTCTTGTAGTTTTTTGGATTGTCTCCTTGCTCTACATGATTTCCAGTAGATTTTTAGCAAGAGGAATTTTAAATTCTTTTGAATTAAAGCAAGAAAGTAGAGAAAGGGTTGCTATTTATGGTGCCGGTAGGGCCGGAGTCCAAACAGCACGATCGTTATTTTCAGGAAAAGAATATGTGCCAGTGATTTTTTTTGATGATAAAAAAGACCTTCATGGTTCTATGATTAGCGGTACTCCTGTTGTTTCTCCTGAAAAATTTGAAGAATATTGGCGAAAATATCAATGTAAAAAATTACTTTTGGCCATTCCGTCGGCCTCTTTTTCAAGAAGAAAATCTCTTATTGAAAAATTTTCTGCACTTAGTATTCCCCTCTTAATTATTCCAGGAATGGGGCAACTCATAGATGGGACAATAGAGCTAGAAGAAATTCGAGAAGTTCAAATTGAAGACTTATTGGGGCGGGACAGTATTCTTCCCCAAAAAGAACTTTTGGAAAGTTGTAATAGTCACAAAGTTATTTTGGTGACAGGAGCAGGAGGCTCTATAGGTTCTCAGTTGTGCCGCCATTTAGCAGAAACAAGTCCTAAGCTCTTAATTCTATTTGAAGTGAGTGAATTTGCTCTCTACTCCATAGAAAAAGAATTAAGAGAAAAATTTCCTCATTTAAAAATAAAGGCAATTTTAGGAGATGTGTGCCAAGAAATACAAATAGAAAAAGTTTTTTCAAAATATTGTGTGGAAGTAGTCTATCATGCTGCCGCTTATAAGCATGTCCCTCTTGTGGAAGAAAATCCTTTGGCCGCTTTTAAAAATAACATCTTAGGTACGTTTATTTTGGCAAATGTGGCCAGTAAACAGGCGAGAGTTGAAAAATTTGTTCTTATTTCCACAGATAAAGCTGTAAGGCCATCTAACGTTATGGGGGCCACAAAGAGAGTGGCCGAATTGATTATTCAAGGCCTTGCTAATAAAAAAGAAAGTAATTGTTGTTTTTGTATGGTTCGTTTCGGAAATGTTTTAGGTTCTTCTGGTTCAGTTATTCCTTTGTTTCGTTCTCAAATAAAACAAGGAGGCCCTATTACAGTTACTCATCCAGAGGTGACTCGTTATTTTATGACCATTCCAGAGGCCGCACAGTTAGTGATTCAGGCGGCGGCAATGGCCCATGGTGGTGATGTTTTTCTTTTAGACATGGGGGCCCCTTTAAAAATTGTAGAGTTGGCCGAAAAAATGATTAAACTGAGTGGGCTTACTTTAAAAAATGAAGAAAACCCGCTGGGGGATATTGAAATTCAATTTGTAGGGTTAAGGCCTGGAGAAAAACTTTACGAAGAACTTTTAATTGAAGAAAAAAATTCTCTTCCGACAAAGCATCCAAGAATTTTTAAATCAGAAGAATATTCCCTTCCTTGGGAAACATTAGCTGAAAATCTTAAGACGATTGAAGGCCTTTGTGAAAGGCAAGAACTCAACAGAAATCTTATAACACAGGTTTTACTAAGGATGGTTCCAGAATATACGCCCTCATCAGATGCAGAGACATTGTCCCCATTTTCAACGTCTGATAACAGACCGTTGGTTCGCCGCAAGGTTCTTTTTACGCACCCTGATTGATTTTGGTGTAATTTCAATCCATTCGTCATTATCAATCCAGTCGAGAGCGTATTCAAGGGTTACTTGTCTTGGTGGAGGTAAAATAATATTTTCATCCTTTCCTGCTGTTCTTACTCCAGACAAATGTTTTTCTTTTGTTGGGTTAACATTGATGTCATTAGAACGAGAATGTTCTCCTATCACCATTCCTTCGTAAACTTCTGCTCCTGGTGAAATAAATTGAACCCCTGAAGAGAGAAGATTATAGAGAGCGTAGGGGGTGGCCTTTCCGGCCCTATCACAAATAATGGCCCCGTTATTTCTAGAATAGGATGCCTTTGTGTAGGGTTGATGATTCCAATAGAGCGAGCTCATGATCCCTTGCCCTTTAGTTTCTGTGAGAAATAGGCCTCTAAAACCAATAAGAGATTCTGAAGGAATAATAAACTCTAAGCGAGTTCGCTCTGAACCAAAAGGAGTCATTGCTTCCATTTTTCCTTTTCGTTTAGAAAGAATTTCTGTCATGGCCCCTACAAACTCAGAAGGAACATCCAGAAAGAGCCTTTCATAAGGGCCTACAACAACCCCTTCTTCATTTTCTTTTAGGATAACTTGAGGCCTTCCGACCATGAATTCATACCCTTTACGTCTTAATTCCTCAAAGATAATGGCAAGTTGTAGTTCTCCTCTTGCCTTAAGCATAAAAACTTTTGGGTCTTCTGTAGGGGCATACTCAATGGCCACATTATGAAGACACTCATCGGCCAAAAATTCATCTAATTTGCGACTTGTAAGATAACTACCTTCTTTTCCAGAAAGGGGAGAAGTACTCACGCTAACTTCTACCGAAACAGTGGGAGGGTCAATTTCTAAACGAGGAAGAATTTTACCTTCTTCCTGACTAGAAATAGTATCCCCTATACTCATGTCACTTGCTCCTGCGATGATGACTATTTCTCCTTGACTAGCTTGATCTAAGGTTTTTATGCCAAGGCCATCAAAAACTTGCAAAGAAGTGATTTTAAAATTTTCTTGGGAGTCTTTTTTGTAAATTCGATAAGAAGAATTTTTTTGAAAGGTACCTGAAAAAATTTTTCCAATTCCGAGCTGTCCTAAGTAAGGAGAATGAGAAACGTTGCTGATAAGGAGAGTAGGCGTTTCTCCTAGAGAACTATTTTTTTGAGGTTCTGGAAAATACTCCAGAAAGAGATCTAGTAGACAGTGAAAATTTTCTTTTGGATCTTCTAAATTTTTAAGGGCATATCCATTTTTTGCAGAAGCAAAGAGAACAGGAAAATCAAGATCTAAGTCATCTTTTTCTAAATAACTCATCAATTCTAATATCAAATTTTCAATTTCAAAAATAACTTCTTTAATACGGGCATCAGGGCGGTCAATCTTGTTGATAACAACCGCCATTTTTAGGTTGCGTTCAAGGGCCTTTTGTAACACAAAACGTGTTTGAGGAAGAGGCCCTTCTGCGGCATCTACAAGAAGAATAATTCCATCGACCATTGAAAGAGAACGTTCTACCTCTCCTCCAAAATCAGCATGCCCTGGGGTATCTAAAAGATTGATTTTATGGTTTTTCCAATAGAGGCAACAATTTTTTGCCCTTATTGTAATTCCTCTTTCTTTTTCAATATCTCCTGAGTCCATAACTCTTTCTTGTTGAAGATCCATTTCAAGAGATTGTCGTAAAAGTCCGTCCACCAGAGTTGTTTTTCCATGATCGACGTGGGCCACAATGGCCAAATTTCTAAGGGACTGCATTGCAATATTCTCCTGCTTTGTGTTTTAATAAATTTATAAATTTAGTTGGACATAAGTAATATTATGAGAAAAGGAACTCTTTAATTATGAAAATTTTAAAAAATACTGTCTCTTTGTTTAGCTGTTTTTTCTTGATCTTCCAATCTTTTCTTGCTTTTGGCCAGAAGGGTGTAAAAAATACTCCTGTTGCTCAAATTCAGGAAGTGACGAAGGAAATTGACACTGCAACAAGTGTTATCCAGTGGAAGGGAACAAAAAAAATAT
>Ga0138256_10003736_pt1 | contig 16170 bp, 15 predicted proteins | sample KNB2016incub_MG_FD_105486 | JGI IMG/M metagenome (GOLD analysis project Ga0138256, IMG submission 105486) | Active sludge microbial communities from wastewater in Klosterneuburg, Austria - KNB2014incub_MG | ecosystem: Engineered > WWTP > Activated sludge > Unclassified | place: Austria... | reverse complement strand
TGGTCGCGGAACTGCTGGGCGCGCAGCTTGACGAATTGCTTGTCGAAGTCGGTGTATTGGTACATGGGGTGACAAACCTCTTAAATCAAAACCAGTTTGGCGCCCGCCCATGCCAGCAGCACGGACAGGGCAGAGCGGATCAGGCGCTCGGGCGTGCGCGACACCAGGCGCGAGCCCAGCCAGATGCCGGGCAGCGAACCGGCCAGCAGCTGTGCCAGCAGTGCCCAGTCCACCGAACCCAGCGAGGCATGGCCCATGCCGGCTACCAGCGTCAGCGGCACGGCGTAGGCAATGTCGGCCGCAATGATGCGCGGCAGCGGCAGGTGCGGGAACACGAGCAGCAGCACCGTGACGCCAATGGCGCCCGCGCCCACCGAGGTAAATGTGACCAGTGTGCCAATGACGGCGCCCAGCAGCACAGGCAGGCTCCAGTGGCGCGGATCGGTGGCGTTGGCGGCATTGGCCCGGCGAGCGGCCAGTTCGGCCGCCTGGCGCTGGGGCGAGAACGCCAGCACCTTGTAGAGCATGGCGGCGGCCGTGAGCAGCAGGGCGGCGCCCAGCGTGCTGGTCATGAGGTGCTGCACTTGCTCGCTGGCCGGGCCCATGCGGTGCAGCAGCCACAACGAACCGAGCGCGGCCGGAATGCTGCCCGCGCACAGCAGGCCCACCACGCGCCAGGGCACCAGGCGCTGGCGCGCCATGCTCACGGTGCCGCCGAGCTTGGTGAAGGCGGCAAACAGCAGGTCTGTGCCAATGGCCAGGTGCGGCTTGACGCCAAAAAAGAAGATGAGCACGGGCGTCATCAGCGAACCGCCACCCACCCCCGTGAGGCCAACAATCAGGCCGACAGCGAAGCCCGCAAAAATGAACGCGAAATCATGCATGGCTGCGAATGTAGGTGGGGTTTATATAAAGACAAACAATTTTTTTGTGCTTCCTTTATGCGAATAAACATATTTCAAATCGACCATAAGACGATATTTGGTTTGAAAAACAGGACATTACCGCTGAATTTGATGCATTAGATTGAAATTTTGAAGCTTTGCGGCAGGTGTGGTGCAGGGCACACCCATACCCTGGCCGGTGTCGGGCCGGGGGGGGGCAGGTACCCAGACGCTCAGGCCTGGCGCAGTCGCTCGGTGCCCATGGCGCGCGCCAGTCTGGCGTCCAGTGGCAGCGGCTCCCCCTGCAGGCGTGCGGCCAGCAGCTCGCCGCACAGCACGGCGCGGGTGAGCCCGCGTGCGCCCATGGCGGTGCACAGCCACAGGCCGGGCAGGGCCTGCGCATCGGCCGGGCCGACGATGGGCAGCCGGTCGGCCGAAGTGCAGCGTACGCTGGCCCAGGCATGCGGTGGCGTACTGCCCTCAAAGGCGGTGCGCAGCGCGGGTGCGGCGGCAGGTACCAGGGCCTGCAGGCGGTGCCAGTTGGTGGCGTGGGCGGCGGTCTGCTCGTGTGCTGGCAGGGGCAGTGCTTCCACATCGCGGTCAAAGGTTGCGCCCATGTGCCAGGCGTGGCCCCCCGCGTGGGGCACATGCGCTACCAAAGCGCCGTTGCCGTTGATCGGAAATGGCGGTAACCCCGCCGCCCCGGCGGGCTGCGGGCCCCACGAGAGTTGGCCGCGCACCGGTTGCAGCGGCAAGTGCGGGCCCTGGACCATCGCCAGCAGGGTGTTGCAGGCCGGGCCTGCGGCCAGCACCACCACCTCGGCTTCGGCCAGGCACTGGCCTGTGGCGTCCAGCGCCTGCCAGGTGCCGCCATCGGCGCGGCGCAGGTGGGCGACGCGGCTGCCGGGCTGAAAGGCAATGCCGGGCTGTGCCAAAAGCTGGCGGACCAGGTGCGCCGGGCGCACCCAACCGGCACGCGCATGCCAGCAGGCGCTGGCGTTTTCGGGCAGGCCCGCCGCGGCCAGGGTGTGTGCGCTGGCGGCGTGGCTCCAGTCGCTGCCCGGGCTGTTGTCCCAGCCTTCAGGCAGGCCGGGGTTGCCCTCGGGGCGGCGTTCGAGCACGCCCGCGGGGTTCCAGTCCACCCCTTGCTGCAGCAGCGCATGCGACTGCTGCAGCATGGCGCGCACGCCGCTGCGCGAGACACGCGCGAACACGTTGTCGTCGGGCGAGAGGTGGGGGGCAAACAGCCCCACCGGCAGGCCCGAGGCGCCGTTGGCGGGGGTGGCCGCGGCGTCGAGCACCTGCACGCTCCAGCCGCGCCGCGCCAGGCTGGCGGCCGTGGCGGCGCCCGCCAGACCCGCGCCAATCACGATGCAGCGCGCCGGTGTGGGGTGTTCGGGGCCAGGCCCGGCTGTGCGGCTGGTGCGCGGCTCCCACGCCGGGTTGAAGGTGGCGCACAGCGGGGCAGGCAAGGCGGGCGTGCCCGGCGATTGTTCCACCACAAAACCGCACTGCACGAGCGTGGCGTGCACCACGCTATCGTCTGTCCAGGTGGCCAGGCGCGTGCCGCGCCGGCAGCAGCGCGCCACGGCCTTGAGGGTGTGCGGGCTCCAGAGGTCGGGGTTGCACTGCGGGCTGAAACCGTCAAGGAAGACCGCGTCCACCTCCCAGTGCTGCTGGCGCAGCAGGGTTTGTGCGTCGCCGATGCACAGCGTCAGCAGCACGCGCCCGCCATCAAACCACAAGCGGTGCACACCGGGCAGCAAGCCCCAGTATTGCGCGTTCAACTCCTGCGCGAGCGGCAGCAGCCCGGGGTGGTGCTCGGCGGCGCGCAGCAGGTCGGCGGCGGACACGGGCCAGGCTTCGAGCGAGACAAAGTGCAGCAGCGTGGGCCGCCTGGGGTCGGCACGCCAGGCGGCCCAGGTGGTGAGAAAGTTCAGCCCGAGGCCAAAGCCCGTTTCCAGAATGCGCCACTGCGGCGCCCCGGCCCAGGCCTGCGGGAGGCCGCAGCCGTGCAGAAACATCTCGCGCGCCTGCGCGGCGCCGCCTTGCGCGCCGTGGTAGCGGCTTCCAAAGCGTGGGCTGCAGGGGGTGCCGTCGTCGAGCCAGTCAATGCGTTCGGCCATGGTGGGATGCTTCAATGGCAATGAAAAAGGCGCCACGGAGGGCGCCGGTGTGCCTGTGGGGCGGCGGTGTGGGTGCGTCAGGCGCTGGGGGGCACGTAGCCTTGCACCGTGTCGGCACCACCGCCAAAGAAGTGCTGCTCCATCTGGCGTGCAAGGTACTGGCGGGCGCGTGCGTCGGCCAGGTTCAGGCGGTTTTCGTTTACCAGCATGGTCTGGTGCTTGATCCAGCCTGCCCAGGCTTCCTTGCTCACGCTCTGCCAGATGCGTTTGCCCAGTTCGCCAGGGTAGGGCGGAAAGTCGAGTCCTTCGGCTTCCTTGCCGAGTTTGATGCATTGAACCATGCGTGCCATTGAGGGATCCTTTGGGTGTTTGCTCGTTTCCCGACACTTTATCAAGAATCCCCATGCCGTTGCCGCCAGCAAGGTTTCACTGCCAAGCCCGTGGCGCGGCTGTGGGGTACGCAATGCCGGTGCCGTGTTGACTTTGGTGGGGAACGCCTCGATAGTTTCCCGCTGTACCACCGGAGAACGCGCCATCGACACCGCAGCCCAAGAGCAGGCCTGGAACAGCCGCCAGATGGCCGTGCCTGTGACCGTGCCCCGCTTTCGCGTCTGGAGCTACCGTGCACCGGCGGTGGTGCTGGGCTGTTCGCAGCGCGCCCGCCAGGCCGACGCCGCCGTGCGGCTGCCACCGGGGGTGGCGCTGATGGTGCGGCCGTCGGGCGGTGGCGCGGTGCTGACCGGGCCGTGGATGGTCAGTGCCTCGGTGGCGTTGCCGCTGGCACATCCGTGGGTGGCAGGGCGCCTGCCTGACAGCTACCGCGATTTGGGGCAACTGCATGTGAACGTGCTGGCCGGCCTGGGGGTGCCCGCGCGGGCACTGCCGGAGTCTGAGGTGCCCGCCGCCAACGAGCGGCTGGGCCCCAGGGTGGACTGGGCCTGCTACGGCAGCCTGGCGCCTTGGGAGGTGGTGGATGCAGCCGGGCGCAAGCTCGTGGGATTGGCCCAGCGGCGCCAGCGTACCGGGGTTTTGCTGGTGGCAGGCACGCTGGTGCTGCAGCCGGACTGGCCCGTGTTGTGCCAGGTTCTGGGCCACCCTGAGGATGCGGCCGAAATGAAGCGCCGTACTGTCTCGTGCGACCTGCTGGCAGACGGCCCATGGGACGCCGCGCAGTTTGCGCGCAGCCTGCACCAGTCGCTGGAGCGCACGCTGGGGGCGTGAAACCGCTGGCGGTGAAGGCGGGGAGATGGCTGGCCGGGGCGCGGCATGGCGCGCCACCCGCTGTTTGCGCGCGTTGCGTCAGGCGGCCTGGCGGGCCAGAGGCTGGTTGGCCGCTTCACCGATCTGCACCTGGGCCGCGCTCAGCGCGCTGGCCTTGGCGGCATCGCCCATGGCCACGCCCTCGGCGCGTACAAAGCGCACGTCGGTGATGCCGAAGAAGCCCAGCACGGTTTGCAGGTAGCTCTCCTGGTGTTCCATGGCGCGACCGCCTTCGCTGGTGGAGTAAACGCCGCCTCGGCTGGAGACAACGATCACCGTTTTTCCCTTGGCCAGACCTTCGGGGCCGTTGGCCGTGTACTGGAAGGTGCGGCCGGGCTGGGCGATGCGGTCGATCCAGGCCTTGAGCTGCGTGGGGATACTGAAGTTGTAGAGCGGCGCGCCAATCACCACCACATCGGCCGCGAGGAACTGGCTTACCAGTTGTTCGGATACGGCGTTTTCACGCTGCTGCACGTCGCTCAGCCCGTCGGTCTGGCCGGTGCGCGGTGCCATGGCGTCGATGGTGAAGTGTGCCGGGGCGTTGTCCACAAGGTCTAGGTAGTCGACCTGCGTGCCAGGATGGGTGGCCGTCCAGGCGGCCACGACCTCGGCGGTGAGCTGGCGGGAAACCGAGTGGGAGCCGGTGATGGCGGAATCAATGTGAAGCAGTTGCATGGCGATCTCCTGTGGGTGTGTGGCCACGGTGCGTGACCATGGATAGATTGTCGATATGGCGCCAGTTTTTGATAAGTTGGCAAATTTGCGATAGATTGTTCTAACTTTGGAACAATCGGGGCTGCCATGCAGGATCTCAATGACATGCTGTATTTCGCCGAGGTGGTGGAGCGCGGGGGGTTTGCCGCCGCCGGGCGTGCGCTGGGGATTCCGAAATCGCGGTTGTCGCGCCGCGTGTCGGAGCTGGAGGCGCAATTGGGCGTGCGACTGCTGCAGCGCACCACGCGCAAGTTGTCGCTGACGGGCGTGGGCGAGGCCTACCTGCGCCACTGCCAGGTGGTGCGCGAGTCGGCGCAGGCCGCGCTCGATGCCGTGGCCCAGGTACAGACCGAGCCGCGCGGCACGCTGCGCGTGAGCTGCCCGGTGACGCTGGCACAGACCGTACTGGCCGAGCTGATGCCGGTATTTCTGGCGCGCCACCCTTTGGTGCGCGTGGAACTGCAGATCAGCAACCGTGTGGTCAACCTGGTGGACGAGGGTGTGGATGTGGCGCTGCGCGTGCGTGCCTCGCTGGAAGACAGCGGCAGCATGGTCGTCAAGCGGCTGGACGTGGCGCGGCAGGTGCTGGTGGCCAGCCCGGAGCTGCTGATCCGCCAGGGCACGCCGCGCCGCCTTGAAGACCTCGCCGGGATGGACAGCCTTGCCATGTCGGCACCCGACGGCAAGGCCGCCTGGCACCTGATGGGCCCGCACGGTGCGCAGCAGGTGGTGCAGCACAGCCCGCGCTATGTGGCCGACGATCTGCTGACGCTCAAGTACGCCGCTGTGGCGGGAACCGGCATCTGCTGGCTGCCCGACTACATGTGCCACGAGGAAATCCGCAACCGCCGCCTGGTGCGCGTGCTGCCCGAATGGGCGCCCGCCCCGGGTATCGTGCATGCGGTTTTTCCATCGCGCCGGGGGCTGTCGCCCGCCGTGCGGCATTTTCTGGACTACTTGGGCGAGGCCATGCCCGGGCGCAGCAGCCTGGCAACGCGCGAAGTGCTGCCGCCGCAGTAACGGGGCGGCAGTTTCTTTGTGGGGTTACCCGGGCGGGTGGCGTTTTTTTCGCCACAATGCAAGCAAATGAAACAGGGCGGCGTGCGATGCATCGGGTGCCGTCCGAACCAGCCCGCAGGCGCGCCGTGACCACCCATCCGATCGACCAGGACATCCAACAGGCCCGAATGCTGCCCGCCGTGCGGGCCATCGTGATCCCGCCGTGCCCCGAATCGCTGTTGCGGCTGCAACACATCGTGGCGGCGCCCGAACTCGACGCCGGGGCCCTGGAGCAACTGGCCTTGGCAGACGTGGCTCTGGCAGCGGCGCTGATCCGCACGGCCAATGGACCTTTGTTCGGGTTGGCGCAGCCCGTGCAGACTGTGGGAATGGCCCTCACGGTGCTGGGCTTGCAACCGGCGGTGGAGCTGTTTTCGGCCTTCATCACGCGCAATGCACTGCAGGTGCGCTCGCCGCTGCTCGAGCATTTCTGGGAAAGCTCGCAGCGCCGGGCGATTGCCTGCGAGCACATTGGCGGCCAGCTCTACAGCCTGGACCCGGGCCTGGGCTACAGCTTCGGGCTTTTTTGCCATGTGGGCATGCCCGTGCTGGTGAAGGCGGTGCGCGGCTATGCCAGCACGGTGACCGAAGCCCTCGCACGCAAGGACCGCACCTTCACGCAGACCGAAAACGCCAACCACCGCACCGACCATGCCGTGGTAGGCGCCATCGTGGCGCGCACCTGGCACCTGCCTGGCGATGTGGCGCAGGCCATTTGGCTGCACCACGATTTCGGCTGCCTGCAAAACCCTGCGTTTCCACCCACGGTGCGCAACCTGGTGGCGCTGGGTGCGCTGGCTGAGTACCTGGTGCACCAGCACGAGGGGTTGGTCCCCGCACGCGAGTGGCAGCAGCATGGCGATGCCTGCCTGCAGCATCTGCATGTGGCGCCCGACGAGCTGAACCACTGGATAGACACGCTGTACCCCGCGTTCGAGGCAGTGCGGTTTTGAAAGGCTGAGCATGCGCGGACGCGCTGCGCCCGGAACTTATTGCCATGGGCAGCCACAAACCAGCGGACAATGCGGGCCCCGAGGTGGCGCTGCAGTTGGCAAAGGACAGCAGCCGCCCGCACGCCATGTACGCCGTGACGCGGCACATCCGTGCGTGGTTTTTTCGACATGCCTACGGCACGGGGCGCCCATCGGGTGCGTTCCGAGCCAACGGCCGACAAGGTAAAGAATGATTGCAAACTGGTTTGACCACGCGCCGCGGCGCGTGCTGGCGCTGATCAGCGCGGCGTGCATCGGCATGCTGGCTTTTGGCATGTACCTCCAGCATGTGGTGGGGTTGGAGCCCTGCCCGATGTGCATCGTGCAACGATATGCTCTTATATTGGTAGCAGTATTCACAGCACTGGCAAGCGCTGGAAGCAAAAAAGGATGGTGGTTTTCGTGGACCGCACTGGCCGTGCTGAGCAGTGGCTTTGGTGCATTCACCGCTGCCCGCCAGAGCTGGCTGCAGTGGTTCCCGCCGGAGGTGGCCACGTGCGGGCGCGACTTCTACGGCATGATCGAAAACTACCCCATGCGCCGCGCCATTCCGATGATTTTCAAGGGCTCGGGCGACTGCACTGCGGTGGACTGGACTTTCCTGGGCGGGTCGATTGCCAACTGGTCCTTCGTTTGGTTTGTGGTGTTCGGGCTGGCCATGCTCTGGTTGCTGGTGCGCGGCCTGCGCACTGGCCGGGCCTGAAAGCGGGTTTTGTGGTAACCACGGTGGTGTCCCTGCGCCTGCTGCTGCTGGGCGCCACAGGCGCGGTGGGCCGTGAAGTGCTGGCCCAGGCGCTGGCCGACTCCCGGGTGGGCGAGGTGGTCGCTCCCACGCGCCGTTCGCTCCCGGAGCATGAGCGGCTGCACAATCCCGTCACCGATTTCACGCAACTCGATGCTGCCGCGCCGTGGTGGCAGGCCGATGCCGTGGTCTGCGCACTGGGTACCACCATCAAGGTGGCGGGCTCGCAGGCGGCCTTTGCCGCTGTGGACCGCGACCTTGTTATCGACACCGCCCGCCTGGCCCGGCAGGCCGGCGCCACGCGGCTGGCGCTCAATTCTTCGCTGGGGGCCAGCGCCCAAGGCAATTTCTACCTGCGCACCAAGGCACAGGCCGAGGAGGGCGTGCGTGCGCTGGGCTACCCCTCCCTCACCATCGTGCGCCCTTCGCTGATTGCGGCAGAGCGCGAGGCGGTACGCCCCGGAGAGGTGACCGGCCTGTGGGTGGCGCGCGTGCTCGGACCCTTGATTCCCCGGCGCTACCGGCCCGTGGCCGCGGCGCGCATTGCGAGCGCGCTGCTGGAGGCCGCACTGCAGGGCGCACCAGGCGCGCACATCATCGAATCCGGGCGGCTGTAGCGCGCGCCCACACCGCAGACCGCCCAAAGCAGGGACGCGCTGCGCGCGAGGGACTTGTTCAGCGTTGCCATAAGATGTGGCTGCAGCGGCCGGTTGCGGCTGGCAAAGGGCGCCACCATGGGCAAATCATCTGCCATCCACCTGTTTCGCAGGCTTGAACAGCTCAACAGCATCGGGGCCGCGCTGTCGCGCGAGCGGGATATCGAGCGCCTGCTTGAAAACATCCTGGAAGCCGCCAAGACCCTGACGGGCGCCGATGGCGGCACGCTCTATAGCGTGTCGCAGGACGGTGGGGCGCTGCATTTCGAGATCATGCGTACCGACTCACTGGGCATTCGCCAGGGGGGCACCACCGGCCAGCCCATCAACCTGCCTGACCTGCCGCTGCGCCGAGCCGACGGCTCGCCCAACAATGTGCTGGTGGCCGCTTATGCAGCCATCAACGACTGCACGGTGAACATTGCCGACGTGTATACCGAGGCGGGGTTCGACTTTTCCGGCACGCGGGCCTTTGACCAGCGTACCGGCTACCGTTCGCAGTCGTTCCTCACGGTGCCCATGAAGAACCACGAGGGTGAACTGATCGGGGTGCTGCAACTTCTCAATGCGCTGGACGCTGAAACCCGCGAGGTGGTGCCGTTTTCTGAAGAGGACGAGAGTCTGACCGAATCGCTGGCGTCACAGGCGGCCATTGCGCTGAGCAACCGGCTGCTCATCACACAGCTTGAAACGCTGTTTGAGTCCTTCGTCAAGCTCATCAACGTGGCCATCGACGAAAAATCGCCTTACACGGGGGGGCACTGCGAGCGGGTACCCATGCTCACCATGCTGCTGGCCGAGGCGGTCGATGCCACCACTACCGGACCGCTGGCCGGTTTCCACATGACCGAGCGCGACCGCTACGAACTGCAGATGGCGGGCCTGCTGCACGATTGCGGCAAGATCACCACCCCCGTGCATGTGGTGGACAAAGCCACCAAGCTGCAGACCATTTACGACCGCATCGGCCTCATTGACACGCGCTTCGAAGTGCTCAAGCGCGACGCCGAAATCGACGCGCTGCGGGCCCAGCTGGCGCTGCGCCCGGTAGTGGACGCGGGGGCCGAGGCTGCAGTGCAGACGGCACTGCAGCGCGAACTGCAGGCCATTGAGGCAGACCGTGCCTTTGTACGCCGCTGCAACCAGGGCACCGAAGCCATGCAGGAGGCCGACCAGTTGCGTGTACGCGTGGTGGGCATGCAGCGCCAGTGGCGCAACCCCGAGGGGGTGCAGACCAGCTTTCTGAGCGCAGAGGAGATGGAGAACCTCACCATCCGCTCGGGCACGCTCACGCAGGCAGAGCGCGACACCATCAATTACCACATCGTTGCCACCATCAGGATGCTGGAGACGCTGCCCTGGCCGCGCCACCTGCGCAACGTGCCCGAGTACGCGGGGGGGCACCACGAGCGCATGGACGGCAAGGGCTACCCACGCGGCCTGACGCGCGAGCAGATGTCGTTGCAGGCACGCATGATCGGGGTGGCCGACATTTTTGAGGCGCTGACCGCTGCAGACCGCCCCTACAAGCGCGGCATGAAGCTGTCGCAGGCGCTGGCCATCATGCAGAAGATGACAGACAACGGCCACATCGACCCCGACCTGTTTGCCGTGTTTCTGCAGAGCAAGGTGTACCAGCGCTATGCCGAGCAGTACCTTGATCCGGAGCAGATTGATACCGTGCGGATGTAGAATTTTTCGCTATCAATAATATAGCTTGTTCCGCCTATCTTTATTGCCCTAAAGGCCAAAAAGACTCAAAGTTTTTTGACCAGCACCTGGCTGCGCCGGTCCCAGTTGTACTTGCGTTTGCGCGCCTCGGGCAGCCAGTCGGGGTCCACCACCACAAAGCCGCGCTTGATGAACCAGTGCATGGTGCGCGTGGTGAGCACAAAGATGGAGTCGAGCCCCAGGTTGCGCGCGCGCTGCTCGATGCGTTTGAGCAGCTTTTCACCGTCGCCTGTGCCCTGGCTTTGCGGTGATACGGTGACCGCGGCCATTTCAGCCGTTCGCTTTTCGGGGTAGGGATAGAGTGCGGCGCAGCCGAAGATCACGCCGTCGTGCTCGATGATGGTGTAGTTGGCGACGTCGCGCTCGATTTCGGTGCGGTCGCGTTTGACCAAGGTGCCGTCCTTCTCGAACGGTTCGATCAGCTGCAGGATACCGCCCACATCGTCGGCGGTGGCTTCGCGCAGTTCTTCGAGCTTTTCGTCCACGACCATGGTGCCTATGCCGTCGTGCACGTAAATTTCGAGCAGCAGCGCGCCGTCGACCGCAAAGGGGATGATGTGGCTGCGCTCCACGCCGCCCTGGCAGGCCTTCACGCAGTGCTGCAGGTAAAACGCCGTATCGGTGGGGCGCTGGCTGGGCGGCACGCGCGCCAGCAACTGCCTGGCCTGGGCCAGGGGCAGCTCGGTGTCGATGGGGTTGTCGTCGCCCTCGGGGGCCTCGGGGTCGGTGCGAATGCCGGGCACCTCGGACAGAAACAGCAGCTTGTCCGCCGTGAGCGCAATGGCCACCGAGGTGGCCACCTCTTCCATGTTCAGGTTGAAAGCTTCGCCTGTGGGGGAGAAGCCGAACGGCGAAAGCAGCACCAGCGCATCCATGTCCAGCGCGCGCTGGATGCCGGCCACGTCCACCTTGCGCACCAGGCCTGAATGTTCAAAATCCACGCCGTCGACAATGCCCACCGGCCTCGCCGTGATGAAGTTGCCCGAGATCACGCGCACCGTGGATCCCGCCATGGGCGTGTTGGGAAGACCCTGGCTGAAAGCGGCCTCGATCTCGTAGCGCAGCTGGCCGGCGGCCTCCTGCGCGCAATCGAGCGCCACGGGGTCCGTGATGCGGATGCCGTGCGAATACTTGGCCTGGTGCCCCTTGGCGGCGAGTTGTTCGTTCACCTGCGGGCGGAAGCCGTGCACCAGCACGATTCTCACGCCCATGGCCTTGATCATGGCCATGTCCTGGGCAATGCTGTGCAGCTTGCCTGCCGCGATGGCCTCGCCCGTCAGCCCGACCACGAACGTCTGGTGGCGGAACTTGTGGATGTAGGGTGCCACCGACCGGAACCAGGGCACAAAGGTGAAGTTGAAGACGGTGGACATGCGGCAGTGGCGGGGCAGTCAGTAGGGTGGAAATGGGGGCGCAGCGGCACAGCCTGCCGGTGCGAGATTTTCACCGATATTGCCACCACCACGCCGTGGCGGGAGTGCACCGGCGCGTCGCCGGTGCCGTGCCGCAGCCTGCGGGGCTGTCAGGCAGGCTGTTGCGTGCAGCCTGACAGGATGCTGAGGTCGGGATTCTGGACACTGGTGCCGACCCGGGCCAGATCCAGCAGGGTATGGAACAGGTTGTCGTGCGACCAAGGTTGTTTGGCCTTGGCCCGCAGGCAGGCCATGCTCCAGCCCATGTTGCGCTGGAGCGGTTCTGACACCCAGGCCAGCATGGGTACATGGGTCTGTTCCTGCGGGGCCATGCGGTAGGGCATGCCGTGCAGGTACAGCCCTTTCTCGCCCAGCGATTCGCCGTGGTCCGAAAGGTACACCAGCGCTGTGGGGCGGGCTTGTGTCTGCAGCCAGCGCACGGTCTCGCCCAGAAAATGGTCGGTGTAGCGCAGCGAGTTGTCGTAGGCGTTCTGGATGTTTTCCACCGGGCATTCCTGCAGGGCATTGCTGGTGCATTCGGGCAGAAAGTGCTTGGCCGCAGGGGGTGATCGCTTGTAGTAGGCGGGCCCGTGGCTGCCCATCTGGTGCATCACCACCACGGTGCCCCTGGCACGGCGCTCTGCGGGCAGCCGGGCCAGCTCCTGGGGGAGTTGGTGCAGCATCACCTCGTCGAAGCATTGGCCGTCGGCGCACAGCCCAGCCACGCTGACCGAGCGCGTGTCGACGCTCGGCACGCGTTCGCACACGCCCTTGCAGCCCGACTGGTTGTCAAGCCACAGGATCGCCAAGCCAGCGCGCTGCAGCACGTCCAGCAGGTTCTCGTGCCGATCGGATGCATCGGCGTACCCCTCGCGCCCAAGGTGCGAGAACATGCAGGGCACCGAGGTCTGGGTGTTGGTGCCGCAGGAGGCGACGTTCGAGAAATACACCATGTCGCCCTGGCCCTGCAGTGCTTTGAGGCGGGGTGTGGTGTCGCGACCATAGCCGCCCAGCCCGAAGTTGGCGGCACGGGCGGTTTCTCCCACCACCAGCACGATCAGCGGTGCCGTGTCGGCCGTGGCCTGTGGGGCGAGCGGCCGTGCGTCCAGGCCCAGGGGCTGCAAAGGCGCCTGGGCCTGCGCGGTCTGGCCCACCGACACACGGGCCACGGCGTACACCGAGTTGAACGGGTTGATCATGTAGCGCAGGGGTTTGTGGTTGCGCATGAGTGAGGCCACATCCTGGAACGAGGCCCACAGCAGCACCACGGCCACGAGCAGCGCCAGCAACGCAGCGCCAACTTGCTGCGCCACCAGCCGCGCGGCCCCCACCGGGCGCACCGGCTGGCGCCACCACCACAGGCCGGGCAAGGCCACGCCCAGCGCGAGCGTGACCAGCAGCGGCCACGACACGAGTTCCAGCGCCTCACGCGCGTCGGTCTGCACGGCGTTGGTCAGCATGGTGGGGTCGATCACGATGCCGTAGCTGGCCATGAAGTAACTGCTCGACGCCGTGACGGACAGCAGAAAAATGCCTGCGGGTTTGCGCCAGCGCGGCCACACCATCAGGCACAGCAGCAGCAGCGTGGCTGCAAACACCACCAGCACCAGGACGGCCAGTGTGCCGGTGGCCTGCAGACCATGGGTTTCGGGCAGGTGCCAGAGGGCAGTCCAGAGAGGAAAATTACCCAGCGTGGCGATCCAGAGGGACAGCAGCAGCAGCAGGGAAACGGGGTGCCAGGCAGTCGTGCTGCCTTGGGAGGTAGGGGTCATGGGCCAGAACCGGTGTGTGAGGTGCAGCGATTCTTGGAAGCCCGCCTTATCCCAGCATTAACCCACCGGCACCTTCTGGCTACCGATCGGGTGGAGCGCTGGTGTCGGGGGCTGGCCAGGCCAGCGTGAAGCGATGGGGTGAGTGTGGCGTGCCCGGGGTCTGGTCCACGGCAATGCCATGGGCCTCGGCAATGCGCTGCACCAGCGTCAGGCCCACGCCCATGCCGGTGCTGGGGGCCTGGGGTGCGCCAGGGGGAGTGCCCATGCGGGCGCCGTTGTCGCTCACGGTCAAGGTGGCGCCACCGGCTGCGCCACGGGCAACGGATACCTCGACCAGTGTCCCTGCAGGGGTGTGGCGCAGCGCGTTGTCCACCAGGTTGCGCAGTGCCAGTTCCAGCATGGTGCGGTGGCCTGGCACCTGGAGCGGGTCGGCCGGGGCCTCACAGGCCAGCTCCTGGCCCAGTTCGTAGGCCAGCGGTGCATGGGCGGCAGTCACCTCGCGGGCCAGGGCGCACAGGTCCACGGGTTCGGTGGCCTGGCCATCGAGGCTTTGGGCGCGGGCCAGATCCAGCAATTGCCCCAGAATCCGGCCTGCGCGCAGGGCGTCGTGCTCCACGGACTCGAGCGCGGCGCTGCGGCTCCCCGGATCGCTGGACGCGCGGGCCAGGCGCGATTGCAGCAGCATGGCGGTGAGAGGGGTACGCAACTCGTGCGCCACATCCGAGGTGAAGCGCCGCTCGCGCTGCAGTTGCGACTGCAGCCGCTGCACCAGGGTGTTGATGGCGTGGATCGTGCTCGACAGCTCCCGGAAGGGTTGCCGGGCTGGGAGCATCTGTCCGGTGTCCACATCAAGAGACGCAATGCTGGCCGACAGGCGCTCCAGCGGGCGCAGGCCCCGGCGAATGGCCCAGGCCAGCAGCAGGGCCACCAGGGGCAGCAGCACCAGAGCCGGGCGCACGATGTGCTCGGCAATGTCGCGGCCCATGGCCTGGCGCCGCCCCATTTCTATCATGACCGCCACGCGGCGTGCGGTGCCGTGGTGCGCAGGCGCATCGGCCACAAACACGCGCCAGGGCTGCGCTGGTGGGGAGCCGAGGGTCAGCGTCTGGTGCCCCGGCCGCAAGTCGGGGGGCAGCAGGGGCGCAACGCCATGCGTGTCCCACAGCACCTGGCCATGTTCCCACAGCACCAACCGCAGCTCGGGGGCATAGCCGGTGGCGTGGGTGTTTCTCTCGTTGGCGGGGTTGGCGGCATGGCTGGCCGGTGCAAACCGGGCGTGCGCGCGCAGCAGGAGTTCAGCCGATGACACGAGCTGGCCGTCGGTGATTTCGTCGGCCTCGTGCAGGCCGGTGTAGTACGCCACGGCGGCCAGGGTGAGCCAGAGGGTCAACAGCGTCAGCAGTGTCCAGGCCCACAGGTATCGCCACAAAAGGCGCGGTGCGGCGGGGTTTGAGGGCGTCATCGGGGAAGGTCGGGTGTGGCAGCCGGTGCGGTGGGGGCCGCATCCGGGCGTGGAACGAAGTAGCCCACACCGCGCACGGTCTGCAGCAGCTCGCTGCCCAGTTTGCGGCGCAGGTGGTGGATGTGGACTTCCAGGGCGTTGCTGTCCAGTGCCTCGTCAAAGCCGTACAGCGCTTCTTCGAGGCGCTGGCGGCTGAGCACCTGGCCGCTGGCACGCAGCAGGGCCAGCAGCAGGGCAAATTCTTTGGCGCGCAGGGGCACCAGGGTGCCAGCTTTGCGTACGGTGTGCGCGGCGGGGTCCACTTCGAGGTCGCCGTGCTGCAGCAAGGGGGAGGCGCGCCCTTCGCTGCGGCGAAGCGCCACACGCATGCGGGCAAGCAGTTCCTCCGGTTCGAAGGGCTTGACGAGGTAGTCGTCGGCCCCTTGGTCCAGGCCGGCCACACGGTCGGGCAGGGCGTCGCGGGCGGTCATGATGAGCACGGGCAGCGTGCGCCCTTCCTGGCGCAGGCGGCGCAACCAGTCGATGCCGTCGCCGTCGGGCAGGCCCAGATCGAGCAGCACCAGGTCGAAGGCCTCTACCCGCAGTGCGGTTGCCGCAGCGGCCAGCGTGCTGCAGACATCGACGGCATAGCCGACCGAGCGCAGCGTGGCCTCCAGGCCGCCCGCAATGCCCGTGTCGTCCTCGACAATCAGAATCCGCATGTGTTTCCTTCCTCAACCTGCCGCCGCGCAGGATTGTCTCTTCAGTGGCCCGATTGTGCGGTTAAGCCTGCGTTAAAGCGCGTTTGATCCAATGGCAGGCATGTCACAGTCCCTTGCCCGCACGCGTTTCCTGGCCGATTTTTCTCCCTCCGCACGCCTGTGGCTGGCGATGCCGGTGCTGTTCCTGATTCCGCTGTTTTGGGACCTGACGGGGCTCGATGCATGGGTTATGCAGCAACTGGCAGACCGCAACGGCTTCCCCCTGCGCCACCAATGGTGGCTGGAAAAGTTCATGCATGACGCGGCGCGCCACCTGGCCACTGGTGTCTATATCACTGTGCTGGCGATGGTATGGCGCCCGGTGGGGCCGTTTCGCCGCCTGCAGCGCGCCTTGCGCGCGGAGGTGGCCGTGGGAGTGACGCTGGGCTTGCTGGCGGTGCGCTGGATGAAGCGCCTGAGCACCACCAGTTGCCCGTGGGATCTGCAGGATTTTGGCGGCGTGGCGCGGCATGTGTCGCACTGGAACTGGGGCACGCTCGATGGCGGGCCCGGGCAGTGCTTCCCCGGCGGGCACGCATCGGCCGCGCTGGCCTTTGTGGCGCTGGCGCTGCCCTGGCTGACCTCGGTGGTGGGCGAGGAGCGGCGCATGGGGCGCCAAT
>Ga0138256_10003734_pt1 | contig 16174 bp, 12 predicted proteins | sample KNB2016incub_MG_FD_105486 | JGI IMG/M metagenome (GOLD analysis project Ga0138256, IMG submission 105486) | Active sludge microbial communities from wastewater in Klosterneuburg, Austria - KNB2014incub_MG | ecosystem: Engineered > WWTP > Activated sludge > Unclassified | place: Austria... | reverse complement strand
AAGCTGCCTTGCAAGGTGGGTGTCAGCGTGAGTTGCCCGGTCACAGGATCGATCGCGATGGCAGGATCGGAATCGATGGGATACGTCTCGGAATATCCAGCTGCCCATGGTAAGAATGAATAAGGCGGGGCCGATGGAGGATTCGGTTGCGGATCGAGCGAGGTGCCACCATTGTATGGTGTACACAGTTCGTAGGTCAAGGAGTCGCCGTCGGGATCAAAAGCACTGTGGTCGAAGATCAATGGGGCATTCAAGCACAGCGCGACAGGCGGCAACTCGTTGAACCGCGCAGAACTGTTGGAAACGATACCTGAACCGGGGATCCGCATGGTCACAGTAAGACCCAGATCTCCCGGGGTGATCAGGTTACTGATGATCGCGGTCCGGCAACAGCGCTGGTAGGTGAGTTGATAACCATCAGCCGTAGGAGGCAGGTCGAAGATGCCTGTATAGGAGGTGGTCTCCACACACACATCGGGTGGAAGCGTGAGGCAGGGTGAATCCAACGTGATCGGGATGAACGACCCACCGGGAAAGCTGAGCGATTGGGTGTAGAGCAGGCCGCCTTGGCCGTCGAACACGCCGATGACCGCGCTCGCGTCGAACGCGATACCAGTACAGTCCCGATAGAGCTTCAGGGTGACCTGGTACTGGCTTCCGCCCAAGTGATCGTAGTAGAATTCTCCGCCGATGATGTGGGTGGCGTTCAACTGGGACGCACCCAAGAGTGTGGTAACCAACAAGGTCAAGCGCGACATCATGTTCCTTCGACCGGTTCGGGGGGATGGAAGTTGCCTGTATGTCATGGACCCGGGTCGAGTGTGAAAGTAGCGGTTCACGGACATATGGTTTCCCACTCACCGACCGAAATAGGAAGATAGCGGCCTTGGTCGCCATCGATCATCTGAGCCACCCGGAGTTGTTCCGGGTACGCCTTTGCCAGGACCTCGTGGATCACGGAACGCCCACCGACCACTTGGACCTCGGTGAATCGGCCCGGTCCGTCGATCCGGTAGTAATGCGGTGCTCCGTTCAATCGGCGGTAGACCGGAAACCCTTCCCGGGATCCTGCAACGGCGTGCGAATTATCTTCCCCCTCTTCCATGGCGCGCTTCCTGAAACAATTGGCCGACACCCTGTTGGCGCGCCATCGCGACGAATTGGAGCATGTCGCGGTAGTGCTACCCGGTCGGAGGGCCGGCTTGTACCTGCGAAAGTATCTGGCAGAAGCTTCCGGCACCGCGTTGTGGAGTCCGGAGATCATGGATCCCGGCGAATTCCTCTTGCGCATTGCGGGGCTTCGAGAGGCGGATCCCATTGAGATCCTTGTGCTCCTGCACCGCGCACACTGCGATCTGTCCGGTGCTGATGCGGAGTCCTTGGCCGAATTCCTTCGGTGGGCGCCGACCACGTTGCGCGATATGAGCGAGATCGATGCGCACCTGCTTGATCTCGATGACGTGTACCGGGACCTGCTGGCGTACCACGAACTGGACGACTGGAGTTTTCTGGCGAGCAAGGAACTCAGTCCATCGCAACGATCGGCACGGGAGCAATGGGTGCGCCTAGGGCAATTGCATCGCAGGATGAACGAGCTGATGACCGAAAGAGGCATCGGCACATCCGGTTCGATCGCGCGCTTGGCTGCGGAACGCGCTGCGAATGCGGATCTTCAGCTCCCGTGGCGGCATGTGTGGGCGGCTGGCCTGAACGCACTGGAACCCGCTGCGGTAGCGACCTTCCGGTCACTCTCCGGGAAAGGCCTTGCCAACTTCGCATGGGATGTGGATTCCTATTACCTCGCTGACCAGGAGCACGAGGCTGGGAAATTCGTCCGACCATCCATGCATGTCCTTGGCGCTGGATCGATACCGGTGCGAAATGACATTCTTGAGCACCAGCGAGAGATCGACGTCGTGACCGTAGCGCATGACATGGCGGCGGTGCATGTGGCTGCCGCGTGGATCAAGGACCTGACCGACGCACAACGAAAGGATGCGGTCCTGATCCTGGCGGATGAGAACCTCATTCTGCCATTGCTGAACGCGCTACCCGAGGACTCCGGAACGGTGAATGTGACCATGGGTATCCGGTTGGATACGCTACCGGTCCATGGCCTGGTGGAGCGTTTTCTTCAACTGGCCATTGTAGCTCGTGGGATGGGCGCCGTTCCGCTAAGGGAACTCGCTTCGTTGGTGATGCATCCGCTGCTGAACCGCGGGGCTGCTACCGATAGCGTGGTGGAGATCCTGAACGGGATCACCGACGCATCGATCTCCATTCCGCGGTTGGAACAATTCCTGAGCGACGCATCCATTGATGATCGTGGGCACATCATGAATGTGGTGCAGGCTGCCTCGCACGAAGAGCCTTCGATCGGGGTCCAAGCGGTGATCGCATGGGCCTCGTCCGTCCAACGCGGTGATCGCCTCGGAACCGAACAACTGTATCAACTCGCCAAGGCGGAACAGGAACTTTCCCGATCGCTGGTGGTCAATGGCCGGAACTCCGTGGATCCCGCGACCTATGCCGCGATCCGGGAACGTGCGCTGCGCGGTCGTCGCTTGGCGCTCTTTGGCGAACCCTTGGCAGGCTTGCAGATCATGGGACTGCTCGAGACACGTGCACTCGACCACGCGCATGTATTCATACTCGGTGCCAATGAAGGCGTGCTGGGCGGAAGCGAGCCGCCACAGAGTTGGATCCCCTTCGAACTTCGCAGGCATTATCATCTTCCGCTTCGGGCGGATGGTGAGGCCATCACGAGTTATCACGTTCACCGGCTGCTTCATTGTGCAGAACGGGTTTGCCTGGTCCACTCCACCGGTGCCGATGGATCCGCAGCACCCACGCGCTTCATCGCCCAATGGGAACATGACCTTGTTCCGATCGGTCACACGGTGATCGGCCATCGATCGCTTCATGTTCCGCCTTCCGATCGGAGAAGTCCATCGATCAGTGTACGGAAGAGTGATCCGGTAGTGGAGCGCTTGGACGTATTGCGGAAGAAAGGCCTTTCACCTTCTGCCATCGGAACCTGGTTGCAATGTCCGCTGGACTTCTACTTCAAGTATGTTCTTGGCTTGAAGGACACGAACAAGCAAACGACCGAACTGGGGAGTGACGTTCTCGGGAGCGCGGTCCATGCCGTTCTGGAACGCGCGTACAAGCCAGCCTTGGGAAAGGTGCTGCGCGCGGAGGATCTGCTTGCAGCGAGTAGCAGGATCAAGGCGGAACTCCTGTTGGAATTGAGCAAGGAGATCCCTCCTTCGATGCTCCGCACCGGCGATCATCACTTACGGATGGGTATGGCAACCGACGCCTTGAACCGGTATCTGCGGACCGAAGCGGTACGTGTGGACCAAGAGGTCAGCGTTCCGGTGGGCCTTGAAAAAGTACTGAACGGTGTTCTTCCCGATGGCACATGCATCAATGGCAAGTGCGACCGTATGGAAACGCGTAATGGCATACTACACCTGCTGGACCTGAAGACGGGCAGTGTTCGACAAGCGGATCTGAAGCTAGCAGAATTGGATCGGGGATCGATCCAACGGAAACACCGGTACGCGCTGCAACTCTTGATGTACGCATACATGGTCTTCCAAGAGAACGCCGACCTACGCTCCCTTCGGACCGGGATCATCCCTTTGCGGACTCCTTCCGGATCGTCCGGGATCTGGTTGACCGTGGAAGGCTCGAACCTGCTCCTGCGCGAACAGCTCGACCGGATCGGCGAAGTGATCCAGCAATTGGTCGCAGAGATCATGGATCCGGCAACGGCTTTCCAGCACGACCCGGAGAGCGAGTGGTGTACCTATTGTGTGCCCTGAAAAGAGAAAGGGGGCCGAAGCCCCCTTTCAACGATCATTCGATCCCGATCAACGGAACGCGATCTTGTAGGAGGTCGTTTCGCCGTTCCGCTTCAGCTTGAGGTAGTACACCCCGCTGCCCATGGAGGTGAGATCCATCTCCTTGCGGTAGGTTCCTTGGAAGTCCCGCACTATCTCATTGAACACCGCCTGACCAAGTGTATTGATGATCTCGACGGTCACATCGGTCGGGGTGCTGTTCGAGAACTGGAAGGTGAAGACCCCGTTGTTCGGGTTCGGCTGGATGATCACGCTACCATCCTCTTCTGCGGTAGCAAGACCCTTGAAGATGATACCGGTGCGATCAAGGCCGCCGAGCGATACGTAGTAGTTGCCGTTGTTGGCCGTCTGGTTCGTCCACGCATCGTTCATCAATTCGAATTCACCCTTACCCGTCACCGGGATCGAGGCGATCACCACTTCCTTACCGGCCTCCATGCGCGCATCCAGATCCACCAATGGGGTGATCCCGAAACCGGCGTACACCTGATAATTGAATGCGCCATCCACGTGAACACCACCGGAGCGGACAACAGGAATGCCGGTGGCCATGGCACCTTCTTGAGCTATCGTGCCCAAGTTGGCTCCCGAGGAGCGATCCCAACGCACAGTGAAGACCAAGCTGGAGAAAATACCATTGAAGTTGGCCGCTGGCCGGGCCCGTACTTCCAACTGGTCGCCATTGCGGTACAATCCAACATCCACTTGATCCTGTGCCGACACGGCCGCAGGTACCAACATGGCGCTCGTGATGAGCAATGATCCGAGTGTATTCGAAGGTTTCATGGTGTTCTTGTTTTATGCCTGACCACAAACTTCCATGATCGAGCCGCCGCAAGATAGACCTACCTAATGGTAAAGTGCAACACCCTTTATCCACCGGGTTCCGTGCGTTACAAACCACCCGGAAACCGAACAGGGGCCCCGGATGGGACCCCTGCGCGGTAAACCTGCAAGGAATGATTGGAACCAGCCCAAGACCAGGAAGAGGGCCTTGGTTGAAGGAAAGACGGCAGGGTGGGAAATGGGTTGCCAGTCACCCGAAAAAATTCATGGAACGAACTTATACCCCACGCCACGAATGCTGAGAAAGTGCCTAGGCGACCGGGGATCCCGTTCAAAATACTTCCGGAAGGCCACAATGAAATTATCCACCGTCCGGGTGGTCGGGAACACGTTGTAGCCCCACACTTTCTGTAGGATCTCCTCCCGGGAGACCACTTGCCCGGACTTCTCCACGAGCAGCCTCAAGAGCATGGCTTCACGCTGGCTCAACGCATGCGTTCTTCCGTTCCAACCGATGGCCTCGAAGCGTCCGAAGTCCAGCCTGTTCTCTTGAAAGGTGAATATCAATTGCTCTTCCGCATGACCCGGATCCACGATCCGGCGTTGGATGAGTTTTCCCACCCGTAGCCGCAATTCGTCCAGTTCAAAGGGTTTCCCGAGGTGATCATCACCAGCGGTGAGGCTGCGGACGCGATCGGACGGGGCATTCCGGGCGGTGAGGAAGAGCACGGGGGTAGTGTCCCCTTCCAACCGAACGGTCTCCACCACTGCATAGCCATCCAGACCGGGAAGCATCACATCCATCACCACTAGATCGAATCGCGCACCGCGCATGCGTTCAAGCGCCTCGGGGCCTGTGGATGCCGTGGTCACGGCGTAGTCATCCATCTCGAAGTTCAGCTTCAACGTGCTGCGCAACGAGGATTCATCCTCCACCAACAGGATACGCCTCTTTTCCATGGTCGGTGCAAAGATGGCCTGCGGCTACTTTTGGCGGCATAGCCTCCTTATGTCCTTCATCTCTTCCCAAGCCGACCAGGCCAATGCCATGTGCCCACGCACCCTGGTCGAACATATCGGAATCCGGTTCCACGTGGATGACAAGGGTCGATTCTGCGGAACGATGCCGGTGGACGAGCGCACTCACCAAGCTGCAGGGCTGTTGCATGGCGGGGCCACTGCCGTGCTGGCCGAGTCGCTGGGAAGCATGGGCTCTGCATTGCTCACCGACCTTGCAACGTGCACAGTGGTAGGGATCGAAGTACACGTGAACCATTTGAAGGGAGTGCGTTCCGGAACGGTAGTCGCCACGGGTGAACTGGTCCACACGGGACGTACCATGCATGTGTGGGATATCCGGGTACACAATGATGCAGGCGAATTGTGTGCGGTCTGTCGGCTCACGAACCTGATCATCGAGCGAAAGTGAGTGCCGCTGAGTTGCTGGGACACTGTCTGGAGCGCAACCTGACGTTCGCGGCCTATCGTTCGCCCGGTCAAGCGAGCACCGTCCTTATCCAACGTGATCCAGAGACTTCGGAACATCGCGGTGGAAGTGGAAAGGCATTCGTGGTATCCCCGTTCGATCGATCCAAAGGTCCGGTGATCGCCATTCGGCCGGATCTGGTCTGGAAGGAGGACGGGATCGATCGCTTCGATCCACTCGCTTTGGCTCTGTTCACCGGGAACGCGCCGGTGGAAACCGATGATGTGGACCATGAATGGGATCGGCCGGGGTTCGCGTATGCTGTCGAACGAGCGAAAGAAGCTTTTACCAAGGGCACATTGGAAAAAGTGGTCCTGTCGCGGAAGGTCCTTCGGGCTTTAGGATCCGGCGCCATCCCCGCCTTGTTCAAGTCCGCGACCGAGGCCTTTCCGAAAGCAATGGTCGCACTGGTGAATTGTCCGTTGTACGGTTGTTGGATCGGTGCGAGTCCGGAAGGAATGCTCTCCAGCAACAACGGAGTGGTCCGGATCGATTCGCTGGCAGGAACGCAGCCAAGTGATGATGCTCAGGAGAACCTCTCTGATTGGGGAGAAAAGGAACGGGAGGAACAAGCGATCGTGACCCGCAGCATCCTTCGCTCACTGGAGCGCCCGGATGTGCGGAATGTGCGTTCCGAAGAACCCGAAGTGATCCACGCCGGAGGCGTTGCGCACTTGCGCACTGTTATCACCGCGGAGATCGGATCCACGGATCCGATCTCCTTGGCGAATGCGCTCCACCCGACACCAGCCGTTTGTGGAGAACCACGCCACGAAGCGATGGAATTCATTCGTGGGCACGAACCTTCTTCCCGTTCACTGTACGCCGGCTATTGGGGACCGGTGGATACGGACGGTTCCGCCGACCTTTTCGTGAACATCCGTTGCATGCGGATCAGTGGTAACCGCGGCGTGATCCACGCTGGAGCAGGGATCACCTCCGGATCGGATGCCGAGGCCGAGTGGAACGAAACGGTATTGAAGGCTCGCACATGGTCCGACCTGATCGAAGCGCAACGCACGGTCCGATAGATTTGGCCTCCCATTCATGAAGACATCCGATCATTTCGCCGCAGCTGAACTCGCACGACTCTGTTCGGCCAAGGGAATTCGCTTTGCAGTGATCAGTCCGGGGTCACGGAATGCGCCGCTCGTGATCGCCTTCAACGCGCAACCCGCCATTCAGTGCCTGCAAGTCATTGATGAGCGCAGTGCTGCATTCTTCGCGTTGGGCATGGCGCAACAACTGCATGCGCCGGTGGCCCTGATCTGCACCAGCGGCAGCGCGGTGTTGAACTACGGGCCGGCCATTGCTGAAGCGTTCTATCAACGGGTCCCTTTGTTGGTGATCTCCGCGGATCGGCCGGAAGAATGGTTGGACCAAGGTGAAGGACAAGCGATCCGGCAGCAGGGCGTGCTCGATCCGCATATGAAGCGAAGCGTGCAGCTTCCACGTGATCCGCACGACGACCTTTCGCGATGGCATTGCGGAAGGCTGATCAATGAAGCGATCGACGCCACGCTGCTTCCTGTTCCCGGACCCGTGCAGGTGAACGTGCCGTTCGCTGAGCCGCTCTATGGAACCACCGATACGATCGGCGCCTCCAACCTGATCGCTCCGGTGATGACCGAGTCCTTCATCCTGCCCGAACACGCGCGCTGGCTGATCGGACAATTGAGCGCATGCAAGAAAGTGATGATCCTTGCCGGGCAGGGACTCTGGAGTGAAGGATTGAAGAAGCAACTCGTGCATATCGCATCACTCCCGCAAGTGACGGTGATGACCGAGGCCACGAGCAACCTTGATGACCCGGCTTTCATCACCACCATCGACCGCACGATCGAAGGCGTCGGGGACAGCAATGAGAACGATCTGAAGCCCGACCTGCTCATCACCTTCGGTGGGGCGATCGTCAGCAAACGGATCAAAGGACTCCTGCGGAAGTGGAAGCCCAGCCAGCAGTGGAACGTGGACCTGGGCCAACGGCACTACGACACCTTCCAAAGCCTCACGCACGACATTGCGGTTTCGCCGGAGATCTTCTTCGCGCAACTGTCCTCATCGGTGATCGGCAATGACAGTATCTACGGAGAAGCGTGGCGCATGATCGATGATCGCATCGCGCGAAAGCACGCGGAGTTGATCGCGTCGGCGCCGTTCTGTGACCTCACGGTCTTCGACACCCTCCTTAACGGCATTCCTTCCGGCAGTGATGTACACCTCGCGAACAGCACGCCCGCGCGCTATGCGCAACTGCTCAACCGGACGCGTGAACACCGTTGGTACAGCAACCGGGGCACGAGTGGCATTGATGGTTGCACGAGCACCGCGATCGGTGCAGCCTTCGCGACGCAGCGGCCTACCACGCTGATCACTGGCGATACCGCCTTCCTGTACGACAGCAACGCGTTCTGGAACGAGCACCTCTCCCCTCACCTGCGCGTCATCGTCATTGATAACGGTGGTGGTAACATCTTCCGCTTCATTGAAGGGCCGGACAAGGATCCCGCTCTGCTCAAGTGGTTCGAAGCGCCGCACGGGCGGGATCCGCTGGCGCTCGCACGCTCGTTCGATCTGCCGTGCTACGAGGCGAAGGATATGGCTTCCCTGAAGAGCGGGATCGAGCAACTCTATCGCGATCACGAGAAACCCGCTGTGCTGGTGGTGCGAACGAATGCGGAGGTGAGCCCGAAAGTGTTGCGGGAGTACTTCAAGAACTTGAAGGCGTGAAGCACTGGCTTTCCGCCTTTCGTTTGCGCACGTTGCCACTCGCGGTGAGCAGCATCCTGGTCGGTAGCGCACTGGCCGCACATGTGCAGAAGCAGTCATCCTATGACCTCTTCAGTCCTGCTGTGCTCGCTCTAGCGTTGCTCACAGCAGTACTTCTCCAGATCCTCAGCAACCTCGCCAACGACCTCGGCGATCACCAACACGGCACCGACAACAAGGATCGCGTTGGTCCGCAGCGTGCCGTCCAAAGCGGAGCGATCCCGGTAGCTGCAATGAAACGCGCCATGACCGCTTGTGGCACACTCGCTTTCCTAAGTGGATGCGCGTTGATCACTGTTGCGCTCGGGTTCTCCGCGATCACCTTGGTCTTCCTGATCCTTGGCCTCCTTGCCATCGGCGCCGCCGTGAAGTACACCTTCGGAAAGAACCCTTACGGTTACGCCGGTCTAGGTGATGTGAGTGTCTTCCTCTTCTTCGGCATCGTCGGCGTGTGCGGTACGTTCTACCTCCACACTCGATTCTTCGAGTGGCCGTTGCTACTCCCCGCTGCTGGATCCGGCTTTCTGAGTGCAGGGGTGCTCAACGTGAACAACATGCGCGACATCATGAACGACGCGGCGAGCGGCAAGCGAACGTTGGTGGTGCGCATGGGTAGCACGAACGCCAAAGTCTATCATGTGGCGCTCGTCCTCGGAGGTGTGTTGTGCCTCACCTCCTTCATCCTGTTGGCCAATGAAAGCGCGTGGCATTGGATCTTCCTCCTCACCCTGCCCGGTTTCTGCATCCATTTGAAGCGCGTGCTCTCCAACACCGAACCGCGCCTCCTCGATCCACAGCTGAAGACACTCGCACTCACCACCTTCCTCACCGCGATCCTCTTCTCGCTGGGTCTTATCCTTGCGTGATGCTGCACGCGCGCTGGATCGAACGAACCCTGCAACCCCGCTTCGAACTCGGCACCTCGAAGGGACCGATCACTGCGCGCACCGTCTGGTATCTGATCGCGTGGAACGATGATGCGCCCGGGATCCATGGCATCGGTGAAGCCGCGCTCTTCCCCGGTCACAGCAAGGAGTTCCCGACAGATGTGAAGGTGAAGCTGATCGAACTCTGCGCGCGCACCGACAACTGGATCGAGCGCTTGACCACCGACCTCGTCGATGTGCCTTGCGTGCGCTTCGCGGTGGAGCAATGCATGCGTGATCTCGAGGCGGGTGGAACGAAGACGCTCTTCCCGTCCGAGTTCACGCTCGGACGGAGACCGATCCCGATCAACGGCTTGGTCTGGATGGGTGACAAGGCCACGATGAAGCAGCGGATCCACGAGCAGATCGATTCGGGTTACACCACGGTGAAGATGAAGATCGGCGCCATCGGCTTCACCGATGAACTGGAACTGATCCAATCCATCCGCTTGGAGCACCCTGCATCCGAACTTTGTTTGCGTGTGGATGCGAACGGCGCCTTCAACGTGCAAAGCGCACCCGATGTATTGAAGCGTCTCGCCGATGCAGATGTCCATAGTATCGAGCAACCTGTTCCAGCGGGCTTGTATGAAGTGATGGCGGATCTCTGTGCGACCACACCGATCCCTATCGCCCTCGACGAGGACCTCATCGGCATTCACACACGCGATGCGAAACAGGACATTCTGAAGAACGTGAAGCCGCAGTACATCGTGATCAAGCCGAGTCTTGTGGGCGGATGGGCGGCTGCGCAGGAATGGATCGATCTTGCGCAAGCGATGGACATCGGTTGGTGGATCACCTCCGCGCTGGAAAGCAGCATCGGGCTCAACGCGATCGCACAATTCACGGCGACGCTCGACGTGAACATGGCGCAAGGCCTCGGCACCGGAAAGGTGTATGCGAACAACATCCCTTCGCCCCTCGTTGCCGAAAGCGGCTACCTGTCCTACCGTCCCGAGGAGAGTTGGGATCTGACCTCGATCCTCGGTTGATCCGCGACCAAATGTGGAAGCAATGAACTTCGATCGCATCACGGTGGATGGTCGCACACTCGTGGGTGCGGAGATCATTGGCTACTTCGATGATCTGATCGCATCGCAACGCATGGATGCCGCATGGGTGGACCGTTTGCGATCCACTGCGCGCGACTTGATGGCCGCCCAAGGACTTTCCGCGAAGACCAGCGGCACCACCGGGCCACCGAAGCTGTTCACCATTCCGCACTCGGATCTTCTCGCCAGCGCGGAACTCACCGGACTCGCCTTCAACCTACGGCCCGGTGATCGCGTGCTGCATTGCCTGCCCTGCGAGTACGTGGCGGGCAAGCTGATGCTCGCCCGTGCTTTCGCACTTGGACTTGACATCCATTTCGCCGATCCTCGAAGCCGATCGCTGGATGGCCTGGATCGTACGGATCGATCCGCATTCGCAGCCATGATCCCCATGCAATTGCACCGGATGTTGCAAGAGGATCGTGCGCGTGTGGAGCAGCAGTTCGCCACGATATTGCTCGGCGGCGGCCCGGTGAGCACCCTGCTCGCAGAAGCGTTGATCGACCTGCGAACGAACGTGGTGTTGGGTTACGGAAGCACGGAGACCGTGACCCATGTGGCACTTCGCCAGTTGAACGGACCACAACGGAGCGATCACTTCACGGCCATCGGCGACATCCATTTCTCACGGGATCCGCGTGGCTGCCTTGTGGTCTACACACCGCATCTCACGACAACACAGCACGTCACCAACGACCTTGTCGAATTGGTCGATGACACGCACTTCCGATGGCTCGGGCGCTATGACAACGTGATCCTGAGCGGCGGCAAGAAGATCTTCCCCGAGCAACTGGAAGCACGCACGGACGGAGTGATCCCCTACCCTCACTTCTTCGGCCGTACGGATGATCCCGTTCTCGGTCAAGCGGTGGTCCTCACCGTGGAGACCGGCCGCCCGCAACAGGAGGTCGTGCCGGAGGTCATGGACTTGCTGCTGCACACGCTGAACCTCCACGAAATGCCGCGACGGATCATCGTTCTCCCGCGCATCGAACGAACTGGAAGCGGTAAGATCAAGCGCGTCTGATAACGATGTGGCTCCTGGTCCTGCTCATCCTCTACGCCTTCATCTTCCTGATCGTGGCGTGGCCGATCCATTGGATCTGGCATTCGCGCACACAGGACGGACCGTACGATCCCCGGTTCTACGCGCAACCCTCGTTCTGGCGGATCTATGCCATCGTGTTCGGAGGCGCGTTGATCGCGACCATCCTTTCGAACTTCCTCCGTGGAGCGTTGTGATCGCTGCGGCGGCGACTACTTCATATTGTTCACCGCCTCCTTGTCCAGGTCCTCACCCGGCTCATCGTCCATCGGCTTGGACGCGGTGTACACGCGCCAACGGGCCAGCACGGCTTCCATATCGGCAGGTAGTGCGCTTTCGAATTGCATGCGCTTACCGGTGATCGGGTGATCGAAAGCAAGCGTGCGCGCGTGCAGCGCTTGACGCGGCAAAAGCTTGAAGCAATTCTCCACGAACTGCTTGTACTTGGTGAATGTCGTTCCCTTCAACACACGATCGCCTCCATAGTTGGCATCATTGAACACCGGGTGACCGGTGTACTGCATGTGTACCCGGATCTGGTGCGTGCGTCCCGTTTCCAGTTTGCACTCGACGAGTGAGATGTAGCGGAAGCGCTCCAGCACCTTCCACCGCGTGACCGCAGGTTTGCCTTGATCGCCTTCCGGGAAAACGAATTGCACGGTGCGGTCCTTCACACTGCGACCGATGTGCCCTTCGATCACGCCTTCCTCCTCCTCGAAATCGCCCCACACGATCGCGGAATAACGTCGGTCGCTGGTGCGATCGAAGAACTGCCGCGCGAGGTGCGTCAACGCTTCCTCGGTCTTGCCGACCACCATCACACCGCTGGTGTCCTTATCAAGACGATGTACAAGGCCCGGACGCGGGATATCGGCGCCGGGCGTGGAGGGCAACTTGCCGAAGTGGAAGAGCAGCGCGTTCACCAATGTCCCCGTCCAGTTGCCATGACCCGGATGTACCACCAGCCCTGCTGGCTTGTCGATCACCAACACGTGCTCGTCCTCGTAGATCACCGACAGCGGAATGTCCTCCGGCAGCAATTCCACTTCGCGCTGCGGATAAGGCAACACGATGCTGATCACATCACCGGGCTTCACCTTCTGGCTTGGCTTGGCCGCCTTGTCGTTCACCAGCACGTTGCCCGCCTTCGCTGCCACTTGGATGCGATTGCGCGAGGTGTGCGCTAACCGCACGAAAAGGAACTTGTCCAGCCGGATCAGCGATTGCTTCGGATCGCAGACGATGCGGTGATGCTCGTACAGTTCATCCTCCGAAGAATTGTCCGAAGGAGGTCCCGAATGACTGAGTGCTTCGGTGGCCATCAGCGTTGAATGAGCAAGCGTTCCTGCGCGATGGATGAACCATCAGGCCCCACCACCCGAACGACGTACATGCCCGGTTGCAGATCGCTGACCATCATGGTCGCAGGTTCCCGCCACAGCTGCTGTTGGATCAACCGGCCGGTGGCATCGAGGCACTGGACCATGGAACCGTGCGTGGCACGATCGCACCGGATCATCACGGCATCGTTCGCCGGATTCGGAAAAAGGATCATGGCACGATCCGGATCCACCGAAAGGCCTTCCTCCACAGATGCGAAAGGATCCGTGGCGGAGACGAATACCGGGCGCATCATCAGGGAACCCTCGAAACCGCTGTTCGTGAACGACCCGCTGGTGCGATAGAAGATCTTGTTCTGGTTGTTGCGGTTGCGATCGAAGCCGAGGTTCATCCGCACGCCGTTCGTCTGCACCCAGCCCACATAGAAGGTACCCTCCACATGGATCGTGGAGTCCAATGGATATTCCACGAAGTGGTTGGCGCCGTCCAACCGGTATTGCGGATTGGAGAAGGTGTAGTTCTGGTGCAGGATCACCTCCGGGTTCAAACTGGTCCACACCGTGATCAGGAAGGAGCCGGTCGCCGGGTTCGGTGAGGATTGCGGATCGTTCGCCTGCGGGTTGAAGTACATCCGCACCGCGCGCAGCGAATCCTCCCCCACGATATCGTAGCGGTACGCGAGAGAGGCGCCAGCGGTGTTCAGTCCATAGCTCGATTCCGCGCTTCCATCATCGTAGGCCATGTAGTTGCTCAACTCCTGGATGAAGGTGATGGTGTCATTGCACGCACAGAGATCCGGCTCGGTGTGTGTCCAGAATTTCACGCGCCAGAACGCCGCATCCGTGGAAAGTCCGGGGTCATATTCGAAGTTGTTCGGTGCCGCAGCGATCGGGTGCTGGCTATCGAAGATCATCAACGCATTGCCGCTCGCATTCAATCCGTTGGTGAATTGGAAGACAGGGGCGGCATTCTCCTCCTTCGCCACCATGCCGTACTGGATGAACCGATCCACATTGTCCAGGTTGCGCTGCTTCGCGGTGATGCTCTGCGCCATGTAGGACGAAGGCGACTGCGCGAACTTGGCGAAGGGTACGCTGGTGTAGGTGTTCAGCAAACTGGACTCCGGATACATGTACGCCACTTCGATGAGGCGCGTGTCATCGAAGGTCCGTTGGTCACCTAACCGCACATAGTCCAAGTGCCACTGATCGAACGCACCACTCAGCGTGGCATAGTTCAGGAAGCGCATGCGGAAGCCATCCTTCAGGAAGCGGCTTTGCGTCACGGGGACCAACACCTGCTCGAATGGCTGAAGCGGGATGTACGGTGTACGCCAGACGCGGTACCAGAGATCCTCATCCGGCGCGTAGAATTCCAGGACAAGGCTATCAATGGGTTGCACATTCACATCGCCGCTAAGGCCTTGTGGCTGGAAGAAGAAGCTGAGGTAGATGGAATCACTTGCTGGACGGAACAGGTCGATGGGCACGGAAGTGAGGTGGTCGGCGATACCGTGCGCCGTGTACTGCGCGAAATTGTACGGGTAGCCCGTGCGCGCCAATCCATCGAAGGTGGCCACACCGATGGTGGGCGGTTCGATGGGATAGGTGCCATTGATGTACACGTCATCGTCCTCCCAAAGGATCAACGGGACGACCGAGTTGTCCGCCTGGGTGTATGTGCGAGGATCCGGCGCCACCGTGTAGATGAGAAGGGAATCCTGCAAGAGCTCCGGCGGAACGATGTGCAGCGTGTCCGGCGAAGGGCTCTGGATCGTATCGAAGATGTTGTAGGGCGGCCAGGCTTGCACCACTTCCGACGTGACCGGATACATGAGGACATTGCGCACGAGCACGGTTACATCCACGAGAGCAGTACGTGTCGTGGTCGACGGGTCGGTGAGGTCGGTGATGTACCGGAAGGTGGTATCGTCACTGAAGGCCATGTCCGGTGTCGATACTCCAGCGATCTCCAGAGCGTAGATCGTTTCCGTCAGCGTCACGTTCGCATCCGTGGACTGTGCCCATCGGCTGCGTGTGCGATCAATGGAGAAGTCATCGGCCACAGGGATCGGTTGGGTGGCGTTCTGGTAGATGAAGTACTCGTTCAACCCTACGGCTTTGCGCATGGCTGCTTGTGCCTCGGGCACCACGCGCATGCCCAGTGGCGTGAGCACTTCATCCTGTGCAAGCACAACGGACCCGATCAACAGGAACGGAACGAATAGCAGAACGTGATCAAGGCGCATCGGCGGTATCTGTTTTGGAATAACGACCGGGATCGTTCCAGCCGGGTTCGGGGCGCAGGCCGGTGGTATCGGCGGTAAGCCAGATGTCGATGGCACTGCCCATGGCGACCCGGTTGTTCACATCCGCCGACGGTGATTGTCGGCGCACCCGTGCGAACGAGGAATCCGCCTTCGTATTGCATGCGCGGCACTCCACCACCACACCCACGTTCAGCGACGCCATGCTCAGTACCATGCCCACTTCGGCATTGGAAAGTCCGATCACATCCGGCACCGGTACACGTTCACCACGATCGCCACTACCAAGGACCAACGTGATCGCTTCTCCCCTGCGGATGCGTTCATCCGGCGCGATGGGTTGGCCCTTGTACAGTTGCGCGATCACGCAATCCACACAGCGGTCCGGCTTGTATTGGAGTTCCTTCACCTTCAACCCGATGATCTCCAGCACGGAGATGGCCTGCCGCTTGGAGAGGTCCACCAGCTTGGGCATGTCGATCATCTTCGGCTGGCTGGCATTGATCACCAAGTACACCTTCCGGCCCGGCTTCACTTCCTTGCCTCCCTCGGGATCCTGCTCCACGATGCTGCCCTTCGGCAGTTCCTCGGTGTACACCGAATCCACCACCACCGCGAAGAGATCGCGCTT
>Ga0138256_10003733_pt1 | contig 16175 bp, 12 predicted proteins | sample KNB2016incub_MG_FD_105486 | JGI IMG/M metagenome (GOLD analysis project Ga0138256, IMG submission 105486) | Active sludge microbial communities from wastewater in Klosterneuburg, Austria - KNB2014incub_MG | ecosystem: Engineered > WWTP > Activated sludge > Unclassified | place: Austria... | reverse complement strand
TATAGAGTCGCCCTGCTTTAAGCAAGTTGTGATTGTAAGGAATTCTTTTTTTAGTGAAAAACCTAAATCTATGTGTTAAAAAATCCGCGAAGCGGAAGGCGGCTGTGCCGCTGATTAAACACAAAGGATCATAGGTACATAGGAGAGACATAGAAATACAATTTTTCTATGGCTCTCCTTTGCTATAACAATCGGTTGGCGGAAAACAGGAAGAAAAAGCCATCATTTTCAGAGAGCTTTTTTTATACTATAAATAGGTTCACTTCAGGTTGGACAGTACTGTGTTGATCCGGCTGACAGTTTCCTCATCCGATAAATCTTCCGGCCGGAATGTTTCACCGATCACTTTTTCGTACAGCTCAATGTAGCGTTTGGAAATCGTGTTCACCCATTCGTCGGTCATTTCCGGAACGGTTTGTCCTTCCTTGCCCATAAAGTTGTTTGCGATCAGCCATTCCCGGACAAATTCCTTGCTCAGTTGTTTTTGCCGTTCGCCCGCCGCTTGTCTTTCGTCAAATCCATCCGCATAGAAATAGCGGGAACTGTCGGGGGTATGAATTTCATCCATCAGGCAGATGGTATCGCCGTCTTTTCCGAACTCATATTTGGTATCAACCAGGATCAGTCCCTGTTTGGCGGCAATCTCCTTGCCCCGGGCAAATAGTTTCAGGGTATAATCTTCAAGGACGGCCCACTCTTCAGCGGTGGCCAGTCCCTGGGCAATGATCTCTTCTTTGCTGATATCCTCATCATGACCTTCAGCCGCCTTGGTACTGGGGGTGATGATGGGATGGGGGAAATAATCATTTTCTTTCATTCCTTCTGGCATCGGAACACCACAAAGCACCCTTTTTCCCGCCGCATAGGTGCGCCAGGCATGGCCGGTCAGGTTGCCACGGACCACCATTTCAATTTTGAAGGGGGTACAACGTTTGCCGATGGAAACATTGGGGGCGGGTACGGAGAGCAGCCAGTTGGGGCAAATATCCCGGGTTGCCCCGAGCATATATTCTGCTATCTGGTTGAGAACCTGTCCTTTATAAGGAATCGGGCGGGGGAGTACCACATCAAAGGCCGATATGCGGTCGGAGGCTACCATTACCAGCCATTGGTCACCGATACTATATACATCTCTTACTTTACCCCGGTAAAACCCGGTTTGATCCGGGAAAGAAAAATTGGCCATATTTCGAAAGTAAGACGGGCGGAAAAACCCACCAATCCGGCAGCCCCGAAGATTTTAACAACTTATCCATTACGGCCCAGTTTGGGTGAATTAATTTAAGGGGCGGAAATGGGCTTTCCCCTTAAAAATTAAATTTTTAGATAAACTTTACAATGCTTATTTTTCCGCCAAATTCCAAAACCAAAATTCCCGATTATGAGAAAAAGCTACCGCTATTTAGCTTCCTCGCTGATGGCTGTTTTGTTTTCGATTGCTGCTTATGCCCAGACTGTTACCGTATCCGGATCAGTCCGCAACAGTTCATCAAAAGAAACGGTGCCTGCTGTATCTGTTTCGGTAAAAGGCACCACCAAGGGTACCTATACGAATTCAGATGGTGAATTCAGCATCAATGTTTCCAAATTGCCCGTTGTACTCGTTTTTAGCTCAATTGGTTACGAAGACCAGGAAATAACTGTTTCAGATGCCACCAAACCGGTGAGCATAGAATTCAAAGTCAGCTCATCCCTGGGTCAGGAGGTAGTGGTATCTGCTACCCGTACACCCACCCGTTTACTGGAATCTCCGGTAACAGTAGAGCGTATGAGCGGAGCTGTATTGCGTAATACAGCCGCTCCAAACTATTATGAAGCCATTGGTAACCTGAAAGGAGTGGATGTACACACCGCCAGTCTTACTTTCCGTACAATCACCACCCGTGGTTTTGTCAGCAGTGGTAATACCCGTTTGAATCAGCTGATTGATGGTATGGATAACCAGGCTCCTGGTCTGAACTTCTCCGTAGGTTCTGTGATCGGCCCCTCTGATCTGGATGTGGACAATGTGGAGGTACTTTCCGGTGCTTCTTCTGCCCTTTACGGTTCAGGTGGTATGAATGGTACTGTACTGGTTACAACCAAGAGTCCGTTTAAATACCAGGGACTGAGTTATAATATTAAGACAGGTATGATGCATGCGGATAGTAAACAACGCAGCACTTCACCTTTCTATGACTGGTCATTCCGTTGGGCAAAAGCCTATAACAATAAACTGGGTATCAAAATTGCGGCCTCCCTTGTAAAAGGTAATGACTGGGAAGCAGAAGATTACCGCAATAAACAACAGATCGGTATCCTGAGTAAGGTCGTTGGTGGTAACCGCCAGAACGATCCTAACTATAATGGAATAAATATGTATGGAGATGAAACCAGTGCGGATATGGCCGGTTTCTCTTTCTTTGTACAGGATCAGACGCGCAGAAGTATCCTTGGTGCGACCGGGGGCTTATTTGATGTGGTAAATGCGGCCAACGCCTATTTTGGTGTACCGGGTAATGCATCTTTGCCGGGTGCTATCGGAATGAATCCTTATCCCACAAATGCGCAGATCGGCGCATTCATCAATGGCCTTTCATTCCTTGGTGCTGCCGGCCAGACAGCTGTCCAGAATATGATGCCTTTCTATATTGGTATGAACCGTGGTTATTTCAATAAAGCCAGTGTATCCCGTACCGGTTATGCCGAACAGGATCTGGTGGATTACAATACCATCAATGTGAAGTTTTCTGCTGGTGTACACTATAAACTTTCTGAGAAGCTGGAAGCGTCTATTAATACCTATTTCGGATCAGGTACCACTGTTTATACAGGAGCTGACCGTTATTCCCTGAAGAACCTGAAAATGGCGCAGCACAAATTCGAGCTGAAACATAAGAACTGGTTCGTGCGTGCTTATACCACCCAGGAAAATGCCGGTGATTCGTATAACTCTTCAGCACTTGGCGCTTTCCTGAATGAAGCTTACCGCCCCAGTTCTGCCTGGTTCCCGTTATATATCGGAACATTTTCTGAAGGCAGAAGGCTGAATGGTGCTGCTGCGAGTGACTTTACCTTACATTCTGCAGCCCGCGCTTCTGCTGATGCCGGCCGTCTGATTCCCGGAACAGCCCGCTTTGATTCTGCCGCCAGTATCATTAAAAGCACTCCGATCCGTCGTGGAGGAGCCCTCTTCCTGGATAAGTCTGACTTGTATGCCGCTGAAGGACAGTTCAACCTGTCAGATATGATCGGCATTTCTGATAAACTGGAAATTATGGTTGGTACCGGTTGGAAACAATGGGCGATGAACTCCCAGGGTACCATCTTTGCTGATACAGCCCAGACGATCCGTGTAAATGAATATGGCGGATACCTGCAACTGAAAAAGAAACTCGGAGAAGCCGTTACCCTGACTGCTTCCGGACGTTATGATAAGCAAACCAACTTTGATGGCAAATTCACGCCCCGTGTATCTGCTGTATTCAAAGTGGCCCGTGAGAATTTCCTCCGCGTATCGTACCAGACCGCTTACCGTTTCCCAACCAACCAGAACCAGTACATCAGTCTGGTTACCGGTTCCGGTGTGCTGATGGGTTGCCTGCCTGAGTTCCAGGATTATTACAAGCTGAATTCAACCCTTCCCGGTTATACCGCAGCGAGTGTGGTTTCTTACCGTGCCGGTTCCATTGCTGACTCTTCCCGCCTGGTAAGAGCCCAATACAATGAAGTTAAACCTGAGACAGTAAGATCATACGAAGTAGGTTACAAAGGAATCATTGGTAAAAAGCTGATGGTGGACGGATATGTTTATTACAGTGAGTATAAAGACTTCCTGGTAGGTGTGGCTGTTGCCCAGTCAAGGGCAGGTAACAAATTTGAACTCTACTCACCGTTCAGCAGCACCAACGTTTCTTATACACAGAACTCTGCTGATAAAGTAAAATCGATCGGATGGGGACTGGGACTTGAGTACAATGCCGTGAAGAAATATGTGGTGTATGCCAACGTATTCTCTGATCAGCTGCGTGATGTGGATCCTACGGTTGTTACTTATTTTAATGCACCGAAATACCGTTTCAATATCGGTCTGAAGAATGAGAACGTTTGCCACAATATCGGGTTTAATGTGGTGTACAAATGGCAGGATGACAACTACTACGAAGGAACTTTCGTAAGTGGTACATTGCCTCATTTCGGCTGGCTGGATGCGCAGATCTCTTACCGTCCTCTTGGCACCAAGAGCACTTTCCGTGCAGGTGGTACCAATATCGGTAACTTCTATGCCAGAACCGGATTCGGCAGCCCGGCTGTAGGTGGTCTTTACTACCTGAGCTATGGTTACAACCTGTTCTGATCAATGGAATGAAATTGGGTTATAAGTATACAGGTCCCGCTTCGGCGGGACTTTTTTTGTTATTTAAATTGGTGAATAATCGCTCTCTGGGTTTTCACAATACACCCCTACGGGGTGATCCGGACATTACGTATCGCCAAACTTCTTGCTACCAACAATACACTCCTACGGGGTGATCCGGGTATTTTTCCCTCAACGTATATTTTCTACCGATAATGCACCCCTAGGGGGTGGAATATGATCCTCAACAAAAACTATATATCCATAACCGGAAAATTGATAACCAACCGTATTTGCGGAATATTGCTGATGCCCACTCACCCCGTAGGGGTGCATTGTTGGTAGCAAAAAAAGTCAGAAGAAAAAATATTCATTTCACCCCGTAGGGGTGTATTGTGAATTTTAGTAATCGATACAAAAGAAATCGGTATTAAGCAATCTGTAAAACGAAGCGGGGAAGGAATTCTAAAAAAATCGTCATCCTGTTTTTTGTAATATCTCTCAGGAGGTCAATTGGCTAATTGGCACATTCTCCCAGGTGTTCCTAAATATGAAAATCGTTTTTTCTTAAAACCAGCCCCCTTAGAAGTATTAGTATAAGGTCTTACTCGTTTGCCCGATCTTATATCCTTTGTGATAAAGCTGAAGGGAGTAGGCGCCGTTCTGGTAGGCATCGGCATTGATGGAGAAGGTCATTTGTTTTGCTTCACCCTTACTGTATTCGAAACGGATCTTGCGGGTATAATTCTTACGGTCACCGCTGTGGGTGGTCATGGGTGTTGCAGATTCCCAGACATCCGGGGTCAGTACTTTGCCATCCGGCTGGGTGATGATGATAAATACATCGGTGCCGTCATAATCGGTCAGATTATTCTGCACCGTAAAGGAGATAACGAATTTGCTGGTTTTTCTGGACTGAGCGGTTTCTACTTCCTTGTCATTTTTCACCGTTACAGGGCTGAGTTTAATCTCGGAAGCAACGAACAAGGAAGCCAGGTTCATTTTATCGGATAAAACCTTATTCTCATCACCCAGTTTCCGTACATGGTCCTGTAGTCCGTTAATCTCTCCATTCAACCGGGTCATTGTCTCATTCAATTGCAGTTTTTCTTCCTCCAGACTCATCTTTTGTCCCTTCATATCTTCCACAAGACCCTGTAGCTCATTAATTTTCTGCCGGGCAGCCAGGAGGTCCGATTGGCTGGCACCTCGGTTTTTCAGAATGGAATTGATTTCTGAACGGAGCCTGTTGATTTCAGCCAGTTTGGTTTCCAGTGTAAAGCGAAGTGAATCGGCCCCTGTTCGGGTAGAGTCCAGCTGCCGGTCAAGATGTTGCATCGAACGGGCATATAGCTGCTGCAGGGAATCCTGTACCGCTTCAGCTACTGCCGTGGAATCTTTTATATAGATCTCTTTCCGCTGAGAAGCGTATTGCGTCTTGTCGTAGAGGTGATAGATCCAGGTGCCTACCAGTCCCACAGAAAGCATCGCCAGCAGCGGAGTTTTAATATCCTTCATCGGCAGGGTTGGAGTATAATTTGTTTTTAGTTGAACTGTAAGTTATCAGTTACCAGAAATAGTCTGATCTACATAGGCCGATACCCAGCCCACCGATCCGTTTTTCACCAGGTAGAAATGTTTGGTTTCAAATGCGGATTCAAATTGCCGCATGATTTTCCAGAGCAAACCGGCTCCGGACATCAGTGATTTCTGGTCAAATACTTTATGTACCCGGAGGATTTCGGCTTTTGCTCTTTCCTTGTCAGCCGCATTGTTGATATTAGCAACCAGGAAATCCGCGGAATATGCAGAGAAATTGTTAGCCAGTTTCTCATTAAATTTCACCAGTTCATCAAATGTGATGGAAATAACCGGATTATCAATCAGCTCTGGATGGAGCAGGGTGGCAGTAGACCAGGCAATCCCCCCGCTGACCGCGATATTATCGCTGAGGGGATAAGCGCCACTTGCATTAACCGCATAAATGATATCGGCATTTTCTGCATTGAGTAATACACGGCCCAGGTTTTTATTGAAATTAGGCATGGATAAATCACCTTCACACCTTTTTTGCGTTTCATTGAACGTACTTTTTGTTCCCCAGTTCAGTTCAAATAATTTGAAGTTGCCGGTACTGTTTCCGTCAGGGAAAAAACCGCCTTTTGTATTTCCACTTCCTATATCGATGAGGAAGGTGGAGAAACGACGTTTATCGGGAACGATTCCCAGATGTGATAAGCGGGCCTCCTGCATCACATCCACCACTTCCACCATTTTCTCGGGTTCTCCGATTCGTAACCGGAAAGAATCGATCAGGGCTTTGATATGGGCTGATTTGTTTTCTTTTTCCGCCTGCATTTTAACACCGCTGCTGATTACGGTGAAAACCTTTTTGCCGGGAATTTTCATTTCACGGGTAGCTTTGTTATACAAACCGGTCAGGCCGTTCAGCGTGGCTGCAAATGTGGACGGGGAGAAGCTGATAAAATCAGTATTTATAGAAGTATCTTTCAGGATATTAAAGGCACCCGTACTCTGGGCATTTTTCCCGATTTCTATAATACTCATCTTCACGCCTTTTGAACCTACTTCAATACCTGTATAGACCGAAGAATTTGTGTATTTAGTCTGTACAGCGTTTTGGGCAACGGCTGCAAAAGCGCAAAATATAAGGGCGGCGGACAAGACCGTTTGACGGCGAAAAGTGTACAGCATGGTTAATGTTTTACTTGGTGGATAAAAATACTAAAATCCCACGCGGTATTACTTAGTTGATTTTTCAGGGCTTTACCAATGTGTAAAAAATGTGGTTAAGTAAGCAAGGGAACCAATAAAAAAACCGTCCCGGAAACGGGACGGTTCTTTTAGCAGGAGTTAACTGCATTAACCGAATATACCACCTTTTTTAAGGCTTCTTACACCTTCGCCGATTTTAAATCCGTTATGGTAAACCTCGACTTTATAATCGCCGGTTTTGAAATCATTTTGTTTGATCGGGAATGATACTGGCATTCTGGTTCCCTGTTCGTAGTTTACCGGGATACGGGCGGTAAAAGTCTTATCTCCGTCAGTACGGGTATTCAGGACGCTTCCGGCTTCAGAAATTACTTTGCCGTCCGGAGCAGTTACAATCAGGTACATGTCAGCAGGTCCTGATTTGGCAATCCTGTTCTCCACGTTGAAAGAGACCACCAGTTTGTCCACTCTTTTAGCAGTGGTTGTACTCTTTTCCTTTCCACTTTTGCGCTCATCCACAGGGGTTACCTGTATATTGGAAGCGCTGAATGTCGAACCTACATCAACGGTTTTTTCCAGGTTGTCTTTTTCAGATTTTGTCGTGTTCAGGTTAGTCTCAAGCGTGGCTTTTTCTGCTGTAAGTGTTAAGTTGGAAGACGTAAGCTCTTGATTTTCACCAGTTAATCTCGCCACTTCGGCTTCAAGACCAGTAATTTTGTCATTCAGCTCATTAATCATGCTTTTTGCCTTAGCCAGTTGCGCCTGACTGGCATTCTTGTCACTTAATATCCGGCGGATTTCAGATTTTTTAGTTTCAATCTCTTTTTGTTTGTCAGATAACTGACCCTGGAGATTGTTGTTGGCACCTGTTACTGAATCCAGCCTGGCTAATGCATTGTCAAATTCCATCTGGATGTCTGCTTTAGAAGAGTCCAGGGAAGCGATCTGTGTTTGTTGTTGTAAAATCTTTTCTCCGGATTTGTTTTTATCCCAGAGAAGATAGCCCCATGTGCCCAGTAAACCGGCAGCAAGCAGCCCGATTATAATGTTCTTGCTATTTTTGTTTTTGTTCGGTTGGCTCTGTGGGGTGGCCGATGGATAATTCGTGTTTGTCATATAAAATGGAATTTTTAACTTAAATGATGGGTATTTTAGGTTTTTACATAATTCAGTTACAAAGTTAGCGGGTAATTTCCCCGGTTTAATTATAACCTGTTAAATTCATCTTATACTAATTTCCGAAAACCGTGCCAGAATAAGAAAATGGGTGGGTTTTTGGTGCATAATTTTGGCAACCGGCTTATCTGAAAGCCTGTATCTTAGCGGCTTATGAGTGTGGAAACAATCATCTCCGACTGGAAGAAAAAACAGTTCCGGCCAATTTACTGGCTGGAGGGGGAGGAGGAATATTTTATCGATAAGGCGGTAAATTATGCCGAACACCACATTCTTACAGAAGCAGAAGCTTCCTTTAATTTAAGTATTTTTTATGGGAAAGACGCCAACTGGGCGGATATACTGAATGCCTGCCGGCGTTATCCCATGTTTGCGGAAAGACAAGTAGTACTCCTGAAAGAAGCCCAGCAGATGAAGGACGTGGAAAAGCTGGAGCCGTATATGGAAAACCCGCTTGCTTCCACGATCCTGGTGGTCTCTTATAAAGATAAAAAGCTCGATGCCCGGAAAAAATTTACCAAGCTGGTAAAGGAAAAAGGGGTAGTCATCAGCACGAAAAAATTATACGACCGGGATATTCCCGCATGGACCCAGGATATGGTACATGCAAAAGGGTTGTCCATTACCCCCAAAGGCCTGGCCCTGCTGGCTGATCATATCGGGAACGACCTCAGCCGGATTGAAAATGAGATTGAGAAGTTATCCGTCAATCTTGGAAAAAGGACCCAGATCAATGAAGATGATATCGAGCGCTATATCGGGGTCAGTAAGGAGTTTAACGTGTTTGAACTTCAATCGGCCATCGCTTCCCGTGATCTGGCCCGGTCCATCCGGATTGTGCAATATTTCGAGTCCAACCCAAAGGCCAATCCGATCCAGCTGGTATTACCCTCCCTCTATGGATTTTTCAGCAAAGTATATATGATACAGGCCATTTCAGGAGATGATCGGACCGTAGCTGCCCAGATCGGGGTGAATCCTTTTTTTGTCAAGGATTATATACAAGCCTACCGGATTTACGGGACCAACGGCATTGAAAATATCTTAATGCTGCTTCATCACTACAACTTAAAAAGTATCGGCGTAGGCAATGGTTCCGCAGACCATGGCTCCCTTATGAAGGAAATGGTGATCAAAATGATGTCCTGAATTATTCTCTGAACAGGTTGATACGGGTTCACCGGATTTCCCTTTCTTTGTGCAACGTTAATCAGCTAGTAAACATCTTTACCTCAATATTTATTACATGAAAAAATTGCTATTTGCCCTCCTTACTGCCTGTACTTTGTCACTTGTAGGATGTCTGGAAAGTACCCAGGAAGTAACCATCAAAGAAGATGGCAGTGGTACCGTCAGTTATACCAGTGACATGAGTGCCCTGGTAGGTATGATCAAACAAATGGGCGGTGCGGAGGATATCAAAGAGTCAGAACAGGCGCTTGATTCCACTATTTCTATGGATCAGATTGCGGATAGTATTCCCAATCTGACCGATAATGAACGGGCCCTGATGAAGAAAAGTGAAATGCGGATCAATATGGATATGAATAAGGAAAAGCTGCTTTTAAAAATGCATTTTCCTTTTAATAACGTTTCCGCTATAGAAGACTGTAACCGGCTTTCCGGGATAATGGTGGGAGAGGCACTCAAAGGCCAGCCCGGCATGGAAGGTATGTCTGAAGATGGCGGATCACCGCAGTTTTCCAGTTTTGAAGAATATTTTAAGACCGTATATACGAATGGCCGGATTGAAAAAACACTGATTAAAGAAAAATATGAAAAAGTGGGAGAGGATGAATTCTTTAATTCAATGAAGGAATCGTCAGGTATGGGACTCGCTATGAAGGCGAATTATATCATCAACCTGCCTCGTCCTGCCAGCAAGGTGGAAGGCAAAGGCATCACTCTTTCTGAAGACAAAAAGAAAGTCACCATTGCGGTGGATATGGATGACTTCTTTGATGAGCCAGCCAAATTTGAATACCTCATCGAGTATTAATAGTTATTACTGCATTAAAAAGGGCTGTACCGGTTGGTCAGCCCTTTTTTTATTTTCAGAAAATGAGGCTCAGAGCACCCCAAGACTGTTGATTTTATCCTGGTCAATCTGCTTTACCAGGGCATCCAGTCCATCAAACTTCAATTCAGGACGCAGGTATTTCCGGACCATTACTTTCAGGTTCTGGTCATAGATTTCTTTATCAAAATCAAAGATATTCACTTCGATCACCCGTTGTTTTCCATCCACGGTCGGACGAAAACCAATGCTCATCATGCCTTTCAGCGGCTCTGTATATCCCTCTGGTAATGCATAAACTGCATAGATGCCATTTCCGGGTATAATCTTGTCCTCATCTCTCACTTTCAGGTTAGCGGTTGGATAACCCAGTTTCCGGCCCAGTTTGTTGCCATGTACCACGAGGCCGCAGAAAAAGAAATCATAGCCAAGCACCTTATTCACCGTTTCCGTATCATTCTGGATGATCGCTTTGCGGATACTGGTTGAACTGATGGAGATGTTTTCCAGCACGTGTTTGGGAATCTCGACTAAATGATAACCATACGTGGCTGCATGGGTTTCGAGCAACTGGAAATTACCGGCACGGTCGCGGCCAAACCGGTGATCATAACCGATGATAATCGTGTGCGGATGGAATTTTGCCACTAAGAAATCACGGATATATTCTTCCGCCGACTGGTTGGCAAAAACATCAGTAAACGGTACGACCACCAGGTGATCGATCCCCACTTTTTCAAGCAAACTGATCCGTTCCCCGATAGTGGTGATCAGGCGGATGCCCATAAATTCAGAAGAGACTATTTTACGGGGGTGGGGATGAAAAGTGATGATGACGGTCTCGCCCCCATTGGCAGCGGCTTCCGCTTTCATTTTATCCAGTATTTTCCGGTGACCCATATGCACCCCGTCAAATGTACCGATGGTGATAACGGCATTCCGGAAGGCCGGTAGTTGTTCAATGTCGTGGTGTACCTGCATAGGGAACAAAGATAGTCGATAGTCGTTAGTAGATAGCCGTTTGTATGACCAGATACGGACTCACCCCGGAGAAAGGGTTGGATGTTGATATTTATTTGGCATCTTGGCATCTTCGGTTCTTGGTTCTTTTTCCGGAATAACTAAGTTTGCAGCAAATCCCCATAATAATGTCACTATACTCTAAAAGAGGTGTTTCGGCCCAGAAAGAAGAGGTACATGCCGCCACGAAGAACCTGGACAAGGGCCTTTATGCCAACGCTTTTTGCAAAATATACCCGGATGTGCTCTGCGGGGATGCAGATTGGGTGAACCTGATGCATGCGGATGGGGCAGGGACTAAGAGTATTCTGGCTTATTTATACTGGAAAGAAACCGGGGATGTGTCGGTCTGGAAGGGTATTGCCCAGGATGCGATCGTGATGAACCTGGATGACCTGCTCTGTGTGGGCATCTATGACCAGTTACTTTTCTCTTCCACCATCGACCGCAATAAAAATGTAATACCTGCAGAAGTACTGGAAGCGGTGATCAATGGCACCCAGGCCTTCTTTGATACCATGAAAGGATTCGGGGTGAACATCACCTTTATGGGTGGGGAAACCGCCGATGTGGGGGATGTGGTGCGCAGCATTGCAGTGAATGGTACCATGGCCGCCCGTTGGCCCAAGAGCAAACTGATCACCAATGAAAAAATAAAGGCCGGGGATGTGATCGTAGGACTGGCTGGTTTTGGTAAAGCCAATTACGAAACGGAGTACAATAGTGGTCTCGCCAGCAACGGTCTCACCAGTGCCCGTCACGATGTACTGCACAAAACATACGGAGCCAGATTCCCTGAAAGCTTTGATACCTCTCTGGATGAATCAGTGGTCTATATCGGTCCGCACCGCATGACTGATGAAGTGAAAGATGGTGACCGGGTACACCAGGTCGGCAAGCTGCTCTTATCACCCACCCGGACATTTGCACCAGTGATGAAAGCCCTGCTGGAAAATCATTTTGACGCTATACACGGGTTGATCCATTGCAGCGGGGGCGGACAGACCAAGTGCATGAAATATATTCCAGAAAATGTCCGGATTATCAAGGATAATTTATTTACTCCGCCTGTCATCTTCAACATTATACAAGCGGCGAGTAAATCCGATGACCGTGAAATGTACCAGGTCTTCAATATGGGAACAAGACTGGAGATCTACACCAATGAAAAAGACGCGGAGGCGATTATCAGCGTCTCCAAAAGTTTTGGGGTGGATGCACAAGTGATCGGCAGGGTAGAAGCGAGTGAGAAGAAGGAACTGGTGATCATAACACCCAATGGCGAACTACAGTATTAATCTCTCACATACCAGACAGCAGAGGGCATTTTTTTAATAATGTACTCTTTTTTCTGTTCATCCCAGGATTTTATCCGGATCATGTCAACTGTAATTATTTTTCCTGCATTTGCATTGCTAAGCAGTGCCCTGATTTTTTGATTGATCTGGCCACCAGTATTGGGTACTTCAATGGCATCACGATCACCATCAATGGTAAAAACATAGCTGATAATTTCAGTTCCTTTAGGCAATTGCAAAAGTCTGTAAATGTCTATGTTCTTTAATTCCTGTATGGTAAGTATATGTGATGATTGATTTTCTGGTATGACCGGTGGGTAATTGGGCTTGTCTGGTTCACTGGTTATTATAAACGTCATCGATTGTTCTTTATAGCTGCTGACTTTGGTTCCATTACGGGTAGCGGGTATCCAGTTGGGACTGTTTTTAATGACTCGTATAGCTTCTTCTTCCATACCATATCCAAAATGAGTCAGCGCGGTTATATCGGAGATATGCCCATCCGGGTGAACAATGAACTGCACTCTGGTTTTGTATTGTCCCTCAGGAGCACCATTGGTAGTAGCTACCGTGCCATTGGCATTAACAGCCAGGTATTTTTTCCAGGCAGAATCGCCGCCGGGAAACGTTGGATTGGTTGGTTCAGTATAGCTCACCATCACCACTTCATTCAAGACCTTCCCCTGTCCTGCAGCAACGGTTCCTTCTTTTTTGGGACCATTGTCAACGATGTACGTTATGGGTTGCTTATGAGATGCTTTTACCTGCCGCCCGTTTTGAATGGCTGGTAACCATTTGGGTCCTTTTTTGATGGCTCTTATTGCTTCCGTCTCCATGCCGTATCCATGGTTAGTCAATGCACGTACATCGCTCACTGTACCGTCCAGGTTTACAACAAACTGAATAACCACGGTATAATTGCCAGCAGGTGCTTTTTGTTTTTCCGGGATACTCGCATCCAGGTTTCTTTCCAGGTATCTGCGCCAGGCACTTGAACCGCCGGGGAAAGATGCTTCGATTTCTACTTTGTCAAAGATTTTATCTGCCTCAGGTTTGTCTGCTTCTTTTAATTCAAATTCAGTATCCGTGATTTTTCCATTGTGAATGATCATCACTCCAGCCTTGGCCTCCGGACCATAAAGTTCGATCGCTTTTTTATCACCTGCATCATAATATTCAAAACTGTCGCAAAGGATGGTCTTGTTGCTGTAGTCCAATTTGGAAATCCGTGTGCCATTCATTATGACCATGGATTCAGGTGAATTATTTTTCGGGACTTTTGACGGGGTACTCTTGTATATAATACTGTCACTAACTATTACAACTTCGTTAAACGTTGCTATTTTACGGGTTGGTTTAATAGTTGTATCTGCACTGATTTTCTGTTCCGGAACTGGCGTCAATGTAGCCTCTTTTTTAATTTCTTTGTAGGAGAAAGCAAACAGGAAAATACTCAGAATGGTCAATGGCAGTACCATCAGTTTCCGCAGGTACTGGTGACTTGGTTTTTGGGGAGAAGTAATCATGGCTATACGTCGTTTTATTTGGTTATGGAAAAACGGGTGAACAAGTTTCTGGTTGGTGTTGAGTACCTGCATCAGCAGCAATTCGGCATAGTCCCAGCGGTTATTTTCATTTACGGCAAACTGGTCGGCCAGAAATTCATGGATGGCCTTGGTTTCCCTTTTCATTAAATGGAAGAAAGGATTGAACCAGCCCGCTACGGTCAGGAGTTCAAAGAAGAGGATATCCAGACTATGCTTCTGTTCAATATGAAACAATTCATGCCGGAAGATCTGTTCGCCCTTTTCGGAGTTGAGCTCGATCTTCCGGTTCCAGAACAACCAGCGGAAAAAGGAATAAGGCGTGCCGGGTTCATCGGTATTCATAAAACGGATCTTACCGATGTGCTCAACGGCATTACGGCGAACAATACGGCGGATCTTCAGTAAAGAAAAAATGATCCGTAGTAAAACCATTGTGGCCACCAGTATATAGATCAGTTGGAGGATATGGTTCCAGGTAAACCAGCTTGTTTTAGTGGCCGTGTTGGCATAAACCACTACGGCTTCATCAGCTGAACCGCCGGCCAATACGGTGAGGGTGGAATAAACAATCGATGAGGCAGCTTCTTCCTCTGTAAAATAGACCGGGATATTGAGCAATGGGATAAGGATACTTAACATAGCGGCTCCCAGCAAATAGTACCGGTTGTACCGGTGGAATTTTTTATTCCGCAATACCCAATGGTAATAGCTGTAGAGGAGTCCGGAGACAATGATCACCTGGATCACATAATTAAGCAATGGGTTCATTTAGACTGGTTTTGCTGTTTTTTAATTTGTTTGAGCAATTGCTCCAGCTCATCCACCGAAATATTATTTTCCTTTACGAGGTAAGAGACCACATTACTGAAGGAGCCTTCGAAATAGTTTTTCGCCAGCTGTTTGATGCTCTTTCCCGAATAGTCTTCTTTAGAGATCAGTGGTGAATACCGATGCTGACGGCCCAGGACTTCCACCGCCACAAATTCTTTTTCCACCAATATCTTCAGCAGGGTGGCCACCGTATTCTGGTGCGGTTTGGGCACCGGCATCTCGTCCACGATCTCCCGGAGAAAGGCCTGATCCAGTTTCCATAATACCTGCATAATCTGTTCTTCTGCCTTAGTCAATGCTTTCATAATTGCAATTTGATGAAGTGAAGCTAAAACTAATTATTTAGTTAAACAACTAAAAATTTAGTTAAAGTAAAATTTTGTGCTTTTTAAGGCTGAGTTTGCTTTATTTTGCAGGAAACCCATTAACAGATGTCTGAGCCAATCATAGAACTGAAAAACGCCAATATATATCAGGGCAATAACCTCATCTTACAGGAGGTGAATCTGACGGTTAACAAAGGAGAATTTGTGTACCTGGTCGGAAAGACCGGTACCGGAAAATCCAGTCTGCTCAAGACCCTGTATGGTGAACTGGAACTCAAAGAAGGGGAGGCGACGGTAGCCGGATTCAACCTGAAAGGCCTTGACTGGAAAAAAGTACCTTACCTGCGTCGGACCCTCGGTGTGGTGTTTCAGGATTTTCAGTTGCTTACCGACCGGAATGTGAATGATAACCTGAAGTTCGTACTCCGGGCTACCGGCTGGACAGACGAAAAACTGATGAATGAGAAGATCGCCGATGTACTCGATAAAGTGGGGCTGAAATCAAAAGGGTTCAAAATGCCTTTTGAACTGAGTGGTGGCGAACAACAACGTATCGATATAGCCAGGGCCTTGCTTAATTCTCCCAAACTGATTTTGGCGGATGAGCCTACCGGTAACCTCGATCCGGAAACCTCCGATGAGATCATGCACCTGATCTTCCAGATCGCGAAGGATTACAACACAGCGGTGGTAATGGCTTCACACGATTATATCGTGGTGCAGAAATTCCCGGCCCGGATGATACGCACTGAACGTGGACGGGTGCTCGACAATGCTACCATAAGTATCGACTAAGCAAACGGGCATGTGTGGCGTTATCTCCGGATCCTTCCAGCAGATTTTTCCGTAAGCGGATCTCTTCTTCCGAAAATGGCTGATGATGTAATT
>Ga0138256_10003732_pt1 | contig 16176 bp, 17 predicted proteins | sample KNB2016incub_MG_FD_105486 | JGI IMG/M metagenome (GOLD analysis project Ga0138256, IMG submission 105486) | Active sludge microbial communities from wastewater in Klosterneuburg, Austria - KNB2014incub_MG | ecosystem: Engineered > WWTP > Activated sludge > Unclassified | place: Austria... | reverse complement strand
TCAAAAACGAAAAAGCCATGCACGAACATTACAAACTGGATGGTGTTTTTAGCGGAGAGCCTAAATTCAAATATCACGACGAATTTCAGGCCAGTGCTAAAGAAACCAAAAAAGGAAAAGACTAATAATCAGTAGGTCAATTTAATTAATGAAATTTGCTCCTGCGAGGAAAACAGTTTTTCTGTTTTCCTCTGGTTATGCGGGTACATATATTTTATAAATTTTTATGCTTGAAGAGTTTTTTATTCAATATCGTAAGATTTATTTGCCGCCGATAAAAAAGAATCAAGTAAAGCTGATATGTTCTGAAACGAGCAGAGCTAATTTAGTGGTTTTTTTAACCGTCTGATAGGGCGGTTTTTTCATTTGTGGCGCTATGAATGTATTTAATCGTCTCCCGGAATCAAAGAATATCCATATACATTGTAAGCGGGATTATTTTATCGCCGGGCTCACCTTCTTTTGCGTAGCGATAAGTCTTGTGATAGACGCGCATGCAAGCTTAGCTTTTCAGAATTTTTTGGGTGTAGTAGCTTGGATTTTTTTATTTGGGCTTTTGCTGGGAGAAAATCGCGAGATACGAATGCAAGTGGCGATTGCCGTCACATTTGCTACGGCTGGCGAACATTTTGCATCAATTTATATGGGAGGGTACACCTACCGACTGGAAAACGTCCCGCTGTATATTCCTCCTGGACATGGTATGGTCTATCTAACCGCAGTTGCATTGGCGCGGTCTGGTTTTTTTCTTAACCATGCCAAAAAGATTGCGGTATTTGTGATTGTAGCCTGTGGTCTGTGGTCTGCTTGGGGAATCAGCGGAATTCCGGAACAGGGAGATGAGGTTGGTGCGCTGCTGTATATTGTTTTATTGATTTATTTGTTTAAAGGGAGATCGCCACTGGTTTATCTGGCGGCTTTTTTTATCACTACCTGGTTGGAGTTGATTGGAACAGCGGCAGGTACCTGGCGATGGGCGACTATCGAGCCCGTATTCAATTTATCACAAGGCAATCCTCCAAGCGGCGTAGCGGCTTGGTATTGTCTTGTAGATGCTGTTGCAATTGGTTGTGCACCAATCGCATTACAAGCCTTTCATAAATCTGGTTCAGCTTTCAAGCGATTGAAAGCTGCCGTACTCAATTTTAGGGCGATTCTGAGCAAAAATAAGGTTTGATTATCCTAGGTCAGGACTGTAGGGATAAATATTGGAAAAACTAGTTTGCTGGTTTTTAATATTCTAAAGATGTAAATCCCCAATATCCTTTTTGACAAAACGCCAGGCAAAATATATTAGAAAAAATTTAGAGGCTTACTATTGAAGATTAATCTTGTGATCTATGAGCAGTGAAATAACATTTGCGCAACTGGGTTTGTCCGTAGAAATTTTACAAGCAGTTGCTGATGAGGGTTATGTGACACCAACTGCTATCCAGGCCGAAGCAGTTCCTGTAATTTTAGCCGGTCGGGACGTGATGGCAAGCGCCCAAACAGGGACAGGTAAAACTGCCGGTTATACCCTACCATTACTTAATCAGTTGCAAGCGTTTGCAAACACGAGCGTATCACCAGCCAAACACCCTGTGCGCGCGCTAATCATGGCGCCAACCCGTGAGCTGGCCATCCAGATTGATGAAAGTGTTCGAAAGTATGGAAAATATCTTCCACTCAAAGTTGCGGCTATTTATGGGGGCGTTAGCATGCCGCCACAAACACAAATTTTACGTAATGGTGTCGAGATATTGGTCGCCACACCGGGACGATTGCTGGACCACGTCGAGCAAAAGGTAGTCAATTTTTCCAAAACTGAAATATTGGTATTGGATGAAGCAGACCGCATGCTAGATATGGGGTTTCTGCCTGATATCAAGCGCGTGATGGCATTGCTTCCTGGGCAACGCCAGAGTCTGCTGTTTTCAGCAACTTTCTCGGTAGAGATCAGAAAACTGGCAGATAGTTTGTTAAAGAACCCAATAAAAATTGAAGTTTCAAGAAAAAATACGGTAAATGAATCTATATCACATGTTGTGCATCTGGTTCGTTCGGCAGATAAACTTAAGTTGTTGGTTCATTTAATCAGGCAATCAGAATTAACACAAGCCTTAATATTTGTAAAAACCAAGCAGAGTGCTGGAAAACTGGCAACTTTGCTGGCGCAACATGACATATCCGCTTTGGCAATTCATGGTGACAAAAATCAACAGCAGCGTACCCAGGCACTCGAGGCTTTCAAGCTAGGCGAAATTGAGGCACTTGTTGCAACAGATGTGGCAGCTCGCGGTCTGGATATTGATAAACTTTCCCATGTTATCAATTTTGAATTACCCGGTACGCCAGAAGACTATATTCATCGAATAGGGCGAACTGGTCGTGCAGGCAGCAAAGGTAAGGCTATTTCGCTCGTTAGTGAGCATGAAAAGGAGCTTTTGGTCAATATAGAGCGATTATTGAATGCCAAACTTGAGCTAATGGACGTCCCCGGGTTTGTTGCAGATATTCCAGTGACTGGAAGTCCATTGCAGGGAAAGAAAATAGTCGCTCCCCACCATTCTCCTGCTCGCAAGCCATCACTACAATCGAAGCAGGATCCCATCTTTACGCAACCCTATACACCTGGTGGAATAGTTGCTCCAACAATTTCGGCGGAAGCTGGTGGAGATGATTCCTATAAATCAATCTTACCGTACAAAAAACAACAAGATACAGAATCACTTCCGGTGTTATTCAAGGTTCCGGTGAGAGATAAAAAAAGCTAAACTAAGTTGGTACCCTGGAGACGAATCGAACGTCCGACCTACCCCTTAGGAGGGGGTTGCTCTATCCCCTGAGCTACCAGGGCTTATACACTGATGCGTTACGGCTAATGTGTAACTGCCAGAAGAACTTTATTCTGAGAAATGCCGCAGCACAGCTGCAGAACCGCGAAAGATTGCCCTATTATGGGGGGGATTGTCAAATTTGCGTCTTTCCCAATTCAGTATTCGAATGATATTTAAATTTTTCAAGGTGAGTGATCTATATTCTATGAAAAATTGCTTGTCCCAGTGCGGCGCGGTTCTGCGGGGAAACCGGGATCGTTTCAAGTTGCTCAACAGCTTGTAGCAACTTATTGAGTCCTTTAGCGTTGGCGATCTGAATCGATAATCCGGGTCGGGCATTTAATTCCAGCACCAGTGGTCCCAGATCGCGATCAAGCACAATATCGACACCGAGATACCCCAGGTCAACCAGATCATGACATTGTGCGGCCAAGGTCAATAGTTTTTGCCAGTGCGGTATTTGCACACCGCTGGTTGGTGCGCCGGTATCGGGATGGTGATCAGTGGGGAAGTTCTGCCAAACGGCGGAAGTCGTCCGTCCAGTGACGAGATCAACACCTGCACCAACGGCACCCTGGTGAAGATTTGCCTTTCCTTCGGACATGCGGGTTGGTAGTCGTACCATGGCCGTGATCGGCACACCTTTAAATACAATGGTACGAATATCAGGGACACCTTGGTAGGAAACGGCCTCGAATACCGGATCAAATTTTACACGATACTCGATCAGCGCCTGGTCTGGCTGTCCGCCCAGACTGTAAAGACCACTCAGAATATTGGAGAGGTGATAGGCAATATCATCTTGTGTCAACAGATTGCCATTGCTGAGACGGTAACGGTCGTAAAGTCGTCCAGTGACAACGCAGATACCGTTACCACCTGAACCATGCGCTGGTTTGATGACGAAGTCTTCGCGATTCTGAGTAATACTGGCAAAATTGGCAATGTCATGTTCGATTTCAATGACACCATAGAGCTCTGGTACAGCGATACCCGCTTTTTCCGCTAGAATTTTTGTCCGTAACTTGTCATCGACTAATGGGAAACGTGATCGTTGATTGTAAGCTGAAATATAGTCGGCATTGCGGCGGTTCATGCCAACGATGCCGGCTTTTTTGAGATTCAACCAGGTTCTTAGCATGAAATCAGCGCCTGGCCAGCGCGCGAAACCGCCACAGCTCTGTCAGACGGTAACCGGAATAGCGTCCGAGCAGAATGATGATCGCCAGCACTACAAGCAATAGCTCAGGAAATACAAAGAACATATATTGTAGTTCGTCAATATTCATGACGAGATAGCCTGCGATGGCAACAATCAAGCTGCCAAATACCTGCTTGAATGCTTCGGTAGGCCCGGCCTCTTCCCAGATCAGTGACATACGCTCTATCGTCATGGCCATAATGACCATCGGGAATAAGGCAACCGACAATCCCATTTCCAAACCCAGTCTGTGCATGATCACGCTGATACCAGCCATTAGTAATACGACCATGGTAAGCACAGCGGCCAGCCTGGGTACGAGCAGCAGCTTTAATTGCTCGACATAGGCGCGCAGCAGCATGCCGATACCAATAATGAGACTGAAGAGTATCAGACCCCAGAGTAGTTCGGTTTCGCGGAAAGCCAGTGCAATCAGCACAGGCATAAAGGTGCCAAAGGTTTTAATACCAATCAGATTACGCATTAAAACTACCATCAACGCACCTAATGGCACCATCAATAATACCTTGTAAACATTCTGACTGTGAACTGGCAGAGAATGCAGGGAAAATTCCATTAAATGCAGCCCCTTCTTTTCCGACATAATTTCCGCAATATCAAGTACTTCTCGCAAAGTTTTGCCAACCGAATATTTGATGCTGTACTCACTGGCACCTTCAATAGAAAAAATTTTGTCAGCATTTAGCTGCCAAACTACGAAATTATCTGGCAATCCTTCCTGACCATTGTGAATATTGAGTGTGCGCCACTGGGCGCCATCATAAACCTGTAGAAAAGATTCAAGCTCGGAATGCTCTTTGCCTTCTTCCAGACGTAAACCGCGGATGATCTGGGAAGGGATGCGCGCACCAGCGAGTATCCAGCCAATATTTTTAGCAAACTCACGTGGTCGGTCAATCTGCTTCAGGAGTGTTTTTAGTTCCGGTGTGGGTGTAGTTGAATTTAACTCTTCAATGACGCGTTGTGAGAAGGAAACGGTGTCAGCTGATTGCTGCCGTGCCTTGTCAAGCAATCCTTCAATTACTGGCAGCAGCTTGGACGGATATTGCGGAATAGCGGGAAAAACAGGCGTTGAAGCTGATGAAGTAGTCAGTTTGGAAATGGATTTATTATCACCCACGGAATTGCTTTCTTTCGCATCGATTAAAGCTGTCCGGAAGAACAGCAGCTGTTTTCCCTGTGCGCGCCGCTTGGCCCATAACGCTACACGGCCACGTTCATCCTGTTCGATTGCCAATCCATAATTGGCACTTGTGAAATCCTCGCTCAGGATGGTAAAACCCGGGGGATTCAGCGGCAGGGGTAATGACACCTTAATGGAACTTTCTGGCTTCGCGCGAAATGAAATACTGGTTTCGATGTTCCAGACTAACGCCTGTTCAGAGGCCATTAATGGCAGACCGATAACTGTAACCTTGTAATAAGCCAGTCCCAGACCCGTCACACACAGCAAGAGTGTGAGCAGTAATAAGTGCAGTCGTCTCATTCAACTGTTCCGGCATCAAGGGGGGTATTTTCGTTTACTCCCTTTTTCTTCTTTTTCTTCTTATGGCCACAGTCAGCTTTACTTAGAGAAGTTCGCGAAGAGTCGACCAGTGCGCGCATTGCCAGCACCCTACGCCCAAGCAAAACCGGATAATTCAATGCGCGACGATCAATCAGATTAAATTCAACTGTTCTCACTTCGTCGGCTAAACAGATATCCATATGAATGACCGGACGCTCCTGTAAGGGTCCATTATGCTGTTTTATTTTCCCGATGCGAATCACAGGACGTTCAATCTGTATGGATCGTTCCTTGCCAGCTGTGCTGAAATCAAAGATAAATCTGACCCATTGCGCACCATTTTTCTTGAATAATTCAATATCGTGCGCGCTGATTGAGGCAGTCTTGGCGCCCGTATCCAGCCTTGCCCGTGTTTTTACTCCCCAAGGCTCAATACGGACGTTTTCAACCCATCCCAGAACCGGTAATGGTGTCGTTGTATTGGAAACCTGTTCGGCAATCGCAAAGCCATGAGTCAGCATCGATAACAGCAACAATCCTGACAGCTTTATCAACAAATTCATCCATCGGGTGCAACAACAACTCAACATGGTATTCTCAAATTTTGAATGCAATCTCGTTTGATCGGCGAGCAGATGTAAAGATTCTGTTGAGCGGGTGAAGGGAATCGAACCCTCGTCTTAAGCTTGGGAAGCTTCTGCTCTCCCATTGAGCTACACCCGCATGCTAGAATACGAATCTTAACATTTGAAACATGGCACTTAAATTTTTTTTAGACTATGCAAATTGTCATTAATGGCCAGTCCCGGTGTTTTGACAATGTGGACAACGTTCAACAACTACTGGAGTCGCTATCGTTGCAGAACAAACGCATTGCTGTCGAATGCAATGGCGAGATTATTCCGCGAAGCACATTTTCCAGCCGAATACTCACTGACGGCGATCAGCTGGAAATTATTGTTGCGGTTGGTGGTGGCTGATATTGGGTATTTGGATTTACCGAAAATCTGTCCGGTTGTTTGTATTGCTATATCTTCACGCGCATAAAACTGATTATTCATGATCGATACAGACAACTTGTTGAGCATTGCCGGAAAAAGTTATCATTCCCGCCTGCTGGTGGGTACCGGAAAGTATCGGGATTTTACTGAAACGCTGGCGGCAGTGGAAGCTAGTGGTGCGCGAATTATTACGGTTGCTATCCGTCGCACCAATATTGGTCAACATCCCAATGAGCCTAATCTGCTGGACGTGCTTTCGCCGGAAAAATTCACCCTGCTTCCTAATACTGCAGGTTGCTACACCGCCATGGATGCAGTTCGCACATTACGTTTGGCGCGTGAGCTGCTTGATGGTCATTCGCTGGTAAAGCTTGAAGTACTCGGAGATCAGCAAACTCTGTTTCCAGACGTGGTGGCTACACTGGAAGCAGCAAAATTACTTGTCAAGGAAGGATTTCAGGTAATGGTTTATACCTCAGATGATCCGATTGTCGCCAGACAACTGGAAGATATCGGCTGTGTTGCCATTATGCCGCTCGCGTCATTGATTGGCTCGGGTATGGGGATTCTTAACCCCTGGAATTTACAGATTATTATCGAGAATGCACGCGTGCCGGTTTTGGTCGATGCAGGGGTTGGGACGGCATCAGATGCAGCGATTGCGATGGAACTTGGCTGCGATGGCGTTCTGATGAATACGGCAATTGCAGGCGCCCATAACCCAGTACTGATGGCGCAAGCCATGCGTAAGGCGGTAGAAGCCGGACGTGAAGCGTATCTGGCCGGGCGTATGCCCAGAAAAATTTACCAGGCAAGTCCAAGCTCTCCCGTGGAAGGCAGGATTGGGCATACCTGAAATCTCTATTCTTCAAACAATAATTAATGCGGATCAAACATTTCCTGCAATTCAATGATTTAACCCGAGCTGAATTCGAATATATTTTCGAGCGCACTCGCTGGATCAAAAACGAATTCAAACAGTATCGCCGCTATTGGCCGCTTGCAGATCGTACGCTCGCTATGATTTTCGACAAACAGTCGACCCGGACTCGGCTGTCATTCGAGGCAGGTATGCATCAGCTCGGTGGCAGCGCTATTTATCTCTCTACTCGCGATACCCAACTTGGTCGCGGTGAATCGGTGGAAGATGCCGCGCGAGTAGTGTCACGAATGGTGGATATTATTACCATCCGTACCTATGAACATTCCATTATCGAACGTTTTGCGCAGCATTCGCGTGTGCCCGTTATCAATGGCCTGACCGACGAATACCACCCTTGCCAGATTTTGGCTGATATTTTTACCTTTATGGAGCATCGTGGCGATATCTCCGGTAAAACAGTAGCGTGGATCGGAGATTCCAACAATGTGTGCAATACGTGGCTACAGGCGGCAGAAGTCTTTGATTTCAACGTACATGTAGCTACGCCACCTGGCTATGAAGTCGAGCCTGAGCGTGCGGGACTTTATGGAACTGATCACTATGAACAGTTTTCCTCTCCATTGGAGGCAGCCCGGGATGTGGATATGGTGACTACCGATGTTTGGACCAGTATGGGATTTGAAGATGAGACCGATCTGCGCAAAACCGACTTTGCTGATTTTCGTGTGGATGCCGAGATGATGGCTGTAGCAAAGCAAGATGCGCTCTTTATGCATTGTCTGCCCGCGCACCGAGGTGAGGAAGTCGATTCTGATGTGATTGATGGTCCGCAATCTGTAGTGTGGGACGAGGCGGAGAACCGTTTGCATACGCAGAAGGCGCTAATGGAGTACTTGTTGCTGGGTAATTTGAACGATTAGTCAATTTTGAAGGTTGCTTATTTTGAATAAGATTAAAAAAGTTGTACTGGCATTTTCTGGCGGACTGGATACTTCTGTCATTCTTAAATGGTTGCAGGATACCTATCAATGCGAGGTTGTTACCTTCACGGCGGATATCGGCCAGGGCGAGGAAATCGAACCGGCACGCGAGAAAGCTCGTAAGTTCGGGGTAAAAGAAATCTTTATCGAGGATCTGCGAGAAACCTTCGTTAAGGATTATGTGTTTCCCATGTTTCGTGCCAATGCGATCTATGAGGGGGAATACCTGCTGGGCACCAGTATCGCAAGGCCGTTGATTGCCAAACGGCAGGTCGAGATCGCGCGGCAGACTGGTGCGGATGCGGTATCTCACGGAGCAACGGGCAAGGGAAACGATCAGGTGCGCTTCGAGCTTGGTTATTATGCGTTGCAGCCGGATATGCATGTCATCGCGCCATGGCGCGAATGGGATTTGACCTCTCGGGAAAAACTGCTCACCTATGCGGAGAAACAGGGTATTCCAATTGAAATGAAACACCATACTGGTTCGCCGTACAGCATGGATGCGAATCTGTTGCATATTTCCTACGAAGGTCGCGCGCTGGAAGATCCGGCAGTAGCTCCGGAAGAGAGCATGTGGCGTTGGACGAAATCTATCGAAACAGCTGCTGATAGTCCAGAAAATATTGAACTTGAATATGAGCGTGGCGATATCGTTGCGTTGAATGGCGAGCGTTTATCACCGTCAGAGATACTGACCCGGTTAAACCAGATGGGTAGTAGACATGGAATTGGCAGGCTGGATCTGGTTGAAAATCGTTATGTTGGCATGAAATCACGGGGCTGCTATGAAACTCCCGGAGGCACGATCATGCTGCGCGCGCATCGCGCAATCGAATCCATTACATTGGATCGTGAAGTGGCGCATATCAAAGATGATTTGATGCCCCGTTACGCTGCCCTAATCTATAACGGTTACTGGTGGAGCCCAGAGTGTAAGCTTTTACAAACATTAATCGATGAGTCTCAGGCGGATGTCAATGGCTGGGTGCGACTTAAACTTTTCAAAGGCAATGTCATCGTGCTCGGACGCGATTCAAAAACAGATTCCCTGTTTGACCCGGATATCGCAACATTTGAGGAAGATGAAGGGGCCTACAATCAGGCGGATGCTGCTGGATTTATCAAACTGAACGCGCTCAGATTACGTATTTCCAGAAAACGGCTGGATAAGAAAAACTGATCAATCCAAACTTGTAATCAAAATCAGGAGCATACATGCCTTCATTTGATATTGTTTCAGAAGTCGATAAACAGGAAATACGTAACGCTGTCGACCAGATCAACAAGGAAGTTAGCACCCGTTTTGACTTCAAGGGATCGGATGCGCGAGTCGAGCAGACTGATTATGAGTTATTCATCTATGCAGATGACGAGTTTAAGCTTTCCCAGGTCATGGACATATTGATTGCCAAATTTACCAAACGTGAGATCGATGTGCGCAGTATTGAGCATGGAGATATCGAGAAAATTAGCGGCAATAAGGTGCGGCGTAAAACTACGATAAAAACGGGAGTAGCCAGTGATCTTGCAAAAAAAATCATCAAGCTCATCAAGGATAGCAAACTCAAAACTCAGGCAAGTATTCAGGGGGAAGTGGTACGTGTAACGGGTGCCAAGCGTGATGTGTTGCAGGAAGTTATTCAACTGGTGAAAAGCAGCATCACTGAACAGCCATTACAATTTCGCAATTTTCGTGACTGAGTTGTATTAATTTTGACCTGCCCGATCCTTCAGCGCATCGGTAATCTGGTTAAAATTGCGCCCCTGTTGGAAATTATCAATATTTTCTGCGACGAGCTCAAGCAGACGTTGCCTGGCTGACCGGCTTGCCCACGCAATATGGGGCGTGATGATCAGGTTTGAATGAGGATAAGTTAGAAGGGAGTGATTCGCTGTGGGTGGTTCCTTCTGTAGCACATCGATTGCTGCACCGGCAATCTGTCCGGTCTGCAAACTCCGCAATAGTGCGGTTTCATCGATGAGACCCCCGCGCGCAGTATTGATCAAATAGGCGGAAGGTCGCATCAATGCAAATTCCCGTTCACTGATCAGGTGATGTGTTTCGGGGAATAACGGGCAATGCAGGCTGATGAAATCCGCGAGGGCCAGCACTTCATCAAATGCCATTTTACCTGTGCGAATGGATGGGGTTGCCACGCCCTTGTGCTCCGCAATCAACACCTGCATGCCAAATGCTTCCGCTACACGTGCAACTGAGCGCCCAAGTTCGCCATAACCGATGATGCCCAGGGTTTTACCGGTCAGCTCTTCGATCGGATGGTCGAGACGACAGAAAAAACGGCTCGCCTGCCAGCCACCACTGTTGATCAGATGTTGATAATCAATGAAATGTCGGGTCAACGCCAGCATCAGCATAAAAACATGCTGTGTGACTGATTGTGTCGCATAACTACGCACGTTACATACCGCGACATTTCTTTCGGCAGCCGCAACCAGATCGATGTTGTTGTAACCCGTTGCCGATATGCAGATTAGCTTGAGTTTGTTCGCTGAAAAAATGGCATCCTGGTCAAGCGCGGTTTTGTTGGTCACAACAACTTCCGCTTCCTGTATTCGCTTGGCCAGCTGGGTGGAATCGGTATCACCATAAAAAATCCATGGAGACGTTACTTTTTCGAGTGCGGAACGATCGATATCTCCCCTTGTGACCGAATCAAAATCGAGAAAAACTGCGTGCGTCACTAGCGCTCCGGGCAGAAAAAAATGGGAATAAAGCAGGTGTGATTGCTGGGGATGTCACGTCTCAAGCAGGCTTTCAGGGTTGCAACTGGTTTGCCTGATGCGAACCAATTTGTGGCGTGAGTGCGTACCACTCACCAATGAGACGTGTTTAAGCGGTACGGTGAAACGTTCGGCCAGAAATTTTGTTAGCAGCCCATTTGCCTTACCCTCAACGGGAAGTATAGCCAATTTAATTTTAAGCGCGTCACCGTGCAGTCCAACAATTTCAGTTTTTCTGGCGCCAGGTTGTACATGCAGTTGCAAAACCAGATCGCCGACAGGGTCAAAGTGGTACCAGTGGGTCAAAGCCATGATGCAATCTGGTATTGCAGGTTACCGATAAACATCAGCAGCACCTGTAACAGCAGAAGTGCAAATAAAGGTGATAAATCAACATTGGCAATCGGTGGGATGACCCGTCTGAATATGCCGAGCAAGGGTTGGGTGACACTTTCCAGTAGCGGCATCAATGGGTTTTGTGGATTGACCCATGACAAAACCGCTTGCATGATGATAGAGACCAGCAGGATCATCAGCGTCAATCTGGCGATGGCTACAAGTGCCAATAAACCTAATCCGAGCAAGCTATCCTCACTCTGTCCATGTAAAAAACTCAGTCCGAGGAGAAGAATGAACTGGGTAAGCCAGGCCAGGACGAGGGTCGAAAGATCCATACCGCGCCAGCCCGGAATCCAACGGCGCGCAGGGCGGACGATGAAATCGGTAACGGTGACGATAAATCGGGAGACAGGGTGATAATGTGGTATGCGCAGCCATTGCATGTAAAATCTCAGCAGCAAGGCCAGTGAAAATAAGCCTAGTAGATTATCAAGTAAAAACATTAAGATTTGATTGGGCATGGCTATTTTAGAGTGATTAAGTCAGAGATTGGTTGTGTACATCAAGATTGACCCAGGATATGGCCAATTTCCTGTGAGCGTTTGTATGCGGCTTCAATTGCAGTTGTCAGTGCGGATTTAACATTAGCCTTTTCCAAAGAGAGAATTGCCTGTTCGGTAGTGCCTCCGGGTGAGGTAACGCGAGCACGCAATGTACTGAAGGATTCATGGCTCTCCGCAGCCAACAGGGATGCACCAACAAAGGTTTCCAGCGAAAGCTGTCGTGCGGTTTCGGGAGACAACCCCAGTTCTGTTCCCGCTTGCTGCATGGCCTCCAGCAGATAAAACACATAGGCGGGACCACTGCCTGATATGGCCGTAACGGCATCCAGCTGAGCTTCATCGTCAAACCAGATCACGGAGCCAACCGCACCAAGAACATCAGCTGCCTGCAATTTTTGTGTAACACCCACACCTGGTAGCGCATACAAGCCGGTCATACCTTTTCCGATCAGGCAGGGAGTATTGGGCATAGCGCGTATGATACGCGGGTGGTTACCCATCCAGACACTTAAATCCGCTGCGCGAATACCGGCCGCGATTGAAATGACCAGTTTATCGTGCAATAGTGTGGCATTTTCAGTTGCCACGGTCCGCAGTTGCTGCGGTTTAACTGCCAATACACAGATTTCAGAATTTATGCCTGCCTCGGTTACAGTAGGACTGGCGTGGATGCCAAACTGGTGCTGAAGTTGTGCGCGCCTGTCCGCATTAACTTCGGCAACGGTCACCATTTCAGGGGAAGATCCCCGTTGCAGCAAGCCGCCAATCATCGCGGCTGCCATGTTACCGCCGCCGATAAAGGTGATGTTCATGGAAAAACCAGAAGTTTCTGATGCGATATGTCAAACACCATCTTGGGTTAGCTAATTATTTTCTGAACAGATTGACAGCGATACTCAGCACAATACTAATCAGAATCATTGAGGTAATTGGGATAAAAATCCTGCCGCGCCCGGTTTCAATTCGAATATCGCCCGGTAATTTACCAAACCAGCTCAGCAGCCAGGGAGCAAAATGCAGTACGAACCCTAACACCAGCATTGCCGCGCCAGCGAACATCAGCCATCGCCCTGGTTGCTCCATGACCTCTCGTTTAGTAGACTGGAATGATAAAATTGAGCAGGATCAGTTCGTAACTCACTAGACACAGATAACCGGTCAATATGGCGTATAGTAGATTTTTGCAACGAAATCTGGCCATAATTTCAACTTCATGATGAATGACCAGAAAAACAGCGGCCAAGGATGTTAGCGCCAGTTTGAACATCACAAATTTAGAGGTGTTATCTTCAATCAGCACGGCCATGAATTCATTGAGCTCCATTCCGCCGCGAGCCAGAATATTGAGCGTCAGAAAGGCGTCGGTCGCGCTCAGTAGCACGATTGCCAGGCAACAAAAACCAATGTGCCAGGCGTAGTTATCAACATATGCAGCACTTGCTTCAGCACGTCGCACGTTACTACGTCTGCCGTTCTTGATTCCAAGCTGATAGGGACAGAAGAGACCAATCGGTGATCTTCTTTCCCATCCTCGTCGGTTGTTGACTCCTAAATCATTCATCACATCCAGACTCCTGGTTGGTTAAAAAAGCCTACCTGATACAAAGATATTCCGAGCTATTTTGGTAAAGGAGAAGTGTAAAACGGCGCATCTGATTTCGCAACTCAAATAAATCCGATGGATCTCATTCTGACAAAAAATAGAAACTGCCTGGTTCGGTTGCAAATGGACCACCACAATAAAGCCCCGGTTGCATAAAGCAATTGGGGCTTTATTGTGGTCACAGTTAACTTATTCACCAACACCTAAAGCGCCACCACGACCTAAACCCCCTTTAACTTCCTGTGCTTTATAGTTTTTAAGCGATTGCACCATCCCGTTGTAAGCATCAAAAAAAGCTGCTGCTACCGCAATACCTTCGGGTGTGCGGCTGTAAGCGCTGATACCTCCGCCGATAGCGCCACCGAATAGGCCGCTCCAGCCACCGAATGCGCCTGCTCCCGTGCGACTCATATTGTTGGCAGTAGAGCTACCTTGAGCAATGGCAATTTGAACTCTTGAACGAATATCGGTAAGCGTCAAGGCCACATCGGAAGTCCTGGTTCCCACTGATCCGGAAAGTGCACCAGCAGCACCGGCAATGCCGCCCAAACCCGCTGCACCCAGGCCGATATTTAATAAGGCGCCACCCACGCTAGCGGCACCACCACTGGTTGATTCATTATTAACAATAATTTGTGGTTCTAAAAAATAATCCGCAGCAACTTGCTGGCCTTTGTGTTGTTTGGAACCGGCGCGGACTTCACCGGAATTTCTTTGTTTATCCAGAATGCGATCCAGTTGTGCTTCGGTAGCCATGTTGCCAATAGAGGTAATCACAAAACAATTGGATTGCTGAACAGCAAGCCGGAGTAGTGGATCGACAGTGGTAACGCCATGCGCACCAGTGATTCGACCATCGCTTACAGCAAGAGTGCCAAGTGGCGTGGCGCAGCGTTCCAGTGATTTGTTGGCATTTACGCTGGTCCCGCCGCCCGCTGATCCCGATATTAAATTACTGCTGCCGCCGGTCTGCACACCGGGTTGAACACAGCCGTTCAGTATAAGTACGGAAATTAAAGCAGACAATTGCCTAAATGGTTTGATGACCATAAACACACCTCATGAGAAAAAGTTATCGTTTTGATTTAATATGCTCAACGTCCATGTCAAACTGGATGAATAATGCATAATAATTGAACAAGGTTATAGGGGAATTTACTTGTGAAGTCTAAACAGCTACTAACAAAATTGTTGCCAGTGTTTCTGACGTTATTACTGCTGTCCGCCTGTGCTCATGAAAAGCCCAGGCCGGAAACCATCACTATTTGTGACGATCAGGGTTGTAATGAACGACCGAAAAATTATACCTCATTCAAACCTGAAGACATGAATTCACCCGAAGAAATTAAGATCCAAGCCTTGGAAAAAATAGCCGCAACCGATTCGCGTGCTGCTTATGATCTTGCGCTGCGTTTTTTTAGAGGTGATGGCGTGCGTCAAGATAGTTACAAATCGATTAAATGGATGCGAGAAGCTGCTGAGAGAGGTGATTTTGAGGCTCAAAAAGCATTAGGGCGAGTCTATCTGACCGGACTAGGTGAAATGGGTGCCGATTACGGAGAAGCGCAAAAGTGGCTCAATATGACTGCCGGTCAGGGGGATAAAGAAGCCCTGGAATTGTTGAAAATAGCAAATGAGGCGCGAAAATCAGAACTGGATGATTTTCAATGGCGTAAACACTGGCAGCAAATGTTTTATAACAATTGGTATTCAGGTTATTCATATCGTTGGCATTGGCGAAATAGCGGCTGGCATTACAATTATTAAAATTTATCTTCATAGAATTACGGAATTACGGTGGAATTACGGTGACGGTTTACTAAATACACTTAACCTGAAATCAGATGCCTTTGCCCCACTGAAGGACAGAAATGAATTAACGTCCAACAAAGCGCTCCAGCGATGCCAGGAAAGGGTGCCGTTGATCTGCGGGGTCTTTTATGGAGCTGATATGATGGCTAAGCCAGGATGTGCTGATGAATATCAGGGTTATTTTGGTTGATTTTCAGTCAGCGTTTTCTGAAATACTTTGGAACGTCGCTGATAGTTATAAAGTTGTTGCCTGGGATGTGGAAGCTGATCGAGTGTGGCGGGATTAAAACCGCGTTCCAGAAACCAGTGGGCGGTACGGGTTGTCAGGACGAATAGCCGGTTGAATCCCTTTTGCCTGGCATGCTGTTCAAGGTAGTCGATCAACGTGCGCCCGATGCCAGTTTTGCGATGGTCGGGGTGTACCGCAAGGCAGGCGAGCTCACAGGCGGATTCATCGGGAAAAGGGTAAAGTGCAGCGCAGGCAATAATCATCTGGTCATGCTCCAGAACCATGAAATAGTCAATTTCCATTTCCAGCAATTCACGACTGCGCCGTACCAGAATGCCGCTGTTCTCCAGTGGCTCGATCAGTTGCAAAATGGCACCAATATCTTCAATTTTTGCCTGCCGGATAACCTGTAGCGGATCGCGCGCGATCATGCTGCCTACTCCCTCGTGGCTGAAAAGTTCGAGCAGCAGGGC
>Ga0138256_10003730_pt1 | contig 16178 bp, 13 predicted proteins | sample KNB2016incub_MG_FD_105486 | JGI IMG/M metagenome (GOLD analysis project Ga0138256, IMG submission 105486) | Active sludge microbial communities from wastewater in Klosterneuburg, Austria - KNB2014incub_MG | ecosystem: Engineered > WWTP > Activated sludge > Unclassified | place: Austria... | reverse complement strand
TGGCGTGATCGCCGGTCTCATCGGCGTGACGGCGAATGTGATATCGTCCGTTCTGGGCAGGGAGATCAACCGCGCGGAGGCGCATCATCCGCTGGTTGTGACAGTGATCAGCATGGGCGCAGGCTCCATCTTGTTGCTTGTGGCGGGCTTTGGCATCGAGTCTCCGCCAGTGATGAGCCTGCAAGGCTGGGGCATCATCCTTTGGCTGGCGCTGGCGAACACAGCCTTCGCGTTCACGCTGTGGAATCACACCCTCCGCACGTTGACCGCCACCGAATCCAGCGTCATCGGCGGCACCATGATGATCTGGATTCCCATCCTCGCCGTGCTGTTCATCGGAGAAAACATCACCGGCAAAGAGATCATCGGTTTGGTTGTCACAGGCACAGGGACATTGATCGTGCAGCTTCGGAAGCGTCCATCACAAGGCAAGCCAACGGACAAATAGCCGATGTTGCACAGAGAAGGTCTCCGTAACGCGACATTTATGTCGCTCTTGCGCAAACCATTTGAAAAGCGACACGCTTCACAGTCTCGTAGTACAAACTTTACCGCTTAATACCCCTCCCATAGATTTGATAATCATTCCCGCCTAGACGTCTGCCCAAGGCTACTGGAAGAGGCGGGAGTTTTTATATTTGGCTGTACAAGCAAGTTGCACAACCGGGCAGAGAGCCAGCCAGTAATGCCGCGATGTTTATCGTTGAGATAGAACATACTTCTGGCATAAAACATCGTCAAAACTGTGGAAGAGCGCCACCCGAAAACCAATATTGTTGTTCCTGTTGTTCGGGTGGTTGTTGTTACGGATCACAACACGCGCGTTGTCTTCATTGTTGTTCCACGAGCCGCCGCGCAGACCCTTTGACTCTTGCCCAGAGATTCGCGTATGCCGCGAAAGCCCTCAAACCAATTTCAGCCACGCGCCCAGTAGATTCCCAACCTCCTTCAATTGCCGAATCGCGTGTTCGTATTGCCGAAGTGTAATAAGATTTTGATCGCGCGAGAACCGAAGCCAGACGCGCAGTTGTTCCAGTTGAATATCTGCCTGGTGAAGTTTATTGCGGCGGGAATCTGCCTTCGATTTTCCCGCCGCCACCAGCGAATCTTGAAACCCCAACGCCAGTTGTTGAATGCGCTCGGATAAGGTGAAGCGATAGGCGCGAGGAAATTTTTGCACTTGCGGGATCAACCAGAGCAAAAAATCGTACGTTCGCGCAAAAAGCGGGGATTCATTCATAGCCGAACCCCTCCCAACACGGCGCGGCGCAAACCCCAACTATCCGCGTAGCGGACGTGATTGATCCAGCCTTGCACGCTGGCATTCAATTGTTCGAAAGAAAAACCGCCCGTGGAATATCCTTCCAGCAGGCGGCGCAGTTTGCGGCGGAAATGAACGACCTTGCGGTGTTTGACTCGGCGGAATTCGGGAAAGATACGAAACCCCAAAAACGGAATCCCCGTTCGCGTTGGGAAAATTTGCGCGCATTCTTCATGAAGCGTCAGGCGCAAAGCCGCCACTTTTTGAATGACCGCGTTTCGCCATTGCGACAGTTCTTGTTTGCTATTCGAGAACAGAAGGAAATCATCCACATAACGGACATAGGCGGGACATTTCAACTCGCGCTTGACGAAATGATCGAAGCCATTGAGATACACATTCGCCCAGAATTGGCTGGTGAGGTTGCCGATGGGAAGTCCGCGCGGACGATTCGCCGAAAGGAGATCGTCGCCCTCGAAAAATTCCATCTCGTATTCCTCCGCAAGCACGCCGACGCCGCTTTGCAAAATCTGGTCGCACAGCCATAGCGAATTTTCATCGCGGATCAGGCGGGCGAACTCAGCGCGTAAAACAGCGTGGTCAATCGAGGGGAAGAACTGCTTCACGTCGCACTGCAAAACGAATGCATATTTTCTAGCGTACTCTTGGGCGCGATCCAACGCGCGGTGTGTGCCTTTGCCCACGCGATTGGCGTAACTATCGAAAATGAACCGCCGTTCCCAGATCGGCTCGATCACGTTGCACAGGGCGTGATGCGCCACGCGGTCGCGGAACGGCGCGGCGGAGATCAATCTCTTTTTGGGGTCGTGGATATAAAAACTGTGATACGCGCCCGGTTTGTAGGTGAAGGTTTGCAGTTCCTCTTGCAAATTCAAGAGTTCATCATCTTGAATTCGTTCGAACGTGGCGGGTTGCGCCCTGCCGCGTTTGCCTTTACGCGCTTTACGATATGCGATATACAGATTTTCGAAATCGCATATCTGAGGATATAAATGTTTATACGTTTTCATTTTTCTCCTTTTTGTTTTTTTTGTAACTGCTCAGGCATGTCGTTGCGAGAAGGGCTCTTGCTCGCCTGCCCCGATGTTTTTTCGGGGTCCCGACGAAGCAATCTCCCGGTATTGGGAGACTGCTTCGGCAAAACTAAGAGCGCCTCGCAGCGACATGTTCCGAGGCTGAGTAGTTACTTTTTTTTCAAAATCGACTCGCCTTCGGCGAGAGGATGACTCCCCTCTCCTTTTAGGAGAGGGGCTGGGGGTGAGGTCAGAACGCAGAACACAGGAAACAGAAAACACGATCACCCGCTGGGGAAGAGCGCCACCCGAAAACCAAAATTGAGGTACCTGTTGTACGGGTGGTCGAAGTAGTAGCGGAACACAACACGCGCGCAGTCTACATTGATGAACCACGAGCCGCCGCGCAGACCTAACCAGCCATTCTTTAAATCTCTGTAATTCGCCTGCCATTCCCAAACGTTGCCGCTCATGTCCATCACACCGTGTGGGCTTTCGCCCTGCGGGTACATCCACACAGGCGTGGTACGGTTGATTCCGCTTTCGCTTGTATTGGCAAAACGCGGCAGGTCTTCCGTTTTTGTTTTTGCTCCTTTCTTGTCCCATGCATATCTTTCCTTGGGGTCTTCACCGCCGGCGGCGGTTGACCATTCTTTTTCGAGAGGCAATCGGATTTCCTTTGGCTTCGATAAACCTTGTTTGCCCTCCTCCAAATTCTCCCAATTCTCCAATAACCAATTGCAGTACGCGCTGGCTTCATACCAAGAAACGCCTACAACAGGCGCGTTGCGACGGGCAATGCCAAAGCGCGGGTCGCGCCAGTAACGCGGCAACAAGACACCGTCTTGCATATCGTTATTTTTGTTCTGTAATTCCTCTCCTAACCAATCCCACGGCTCAACGCCCCAGGTTTGGTTCGTCATCTTATCGCTGTTCTCATCGTACTTCTGGAAATCCACCCAGTATTTTTTGTTGTTGAAATCGGATTTGAGAAAGCGTTCGTATTGTCCGTTGGTGACGGGGTATTTGGAGATGGAAAATTCGTAATTGGTACTTGGGGATTTGGGAATTGGAATGAAAGCGTGAAGGTCGGGGATGGCGTAGCCGAGTTCGTCGAGCGTATCGGCGGCGGAGGCGCGTTCAAGGGGCGAAAGAGCGCTTTTGAAAACGAGTTTTTGCAAACCAGCATTGATTACCTTGTCGCTGGGAGATACTTCGCTTCGGAAAACGCGACGGTACAACGAGAGCAAATCTCCCGCATACCAAACTCCTCGCCAAATTGGGCTATCTGAATTCGTCGGCATCTTTTCAGGAGTCAGGGAGCTTAACAACGTGTTCATGCGTTCGTGGTCGCCCTGCGCAAAGCAAAGATACTCGCCAAGCAACATCACCACTTCACGCCAGCGATCGCTCTTCAAAACCAGCTGATTTGTTACGTTCCCGAAATTAGAGCGAAGAATTAAATATCGCGCCGCAAGATATTCTTCAAACGTCAGATGCGGAAAAGCATAAACGCGCCGCGGCGGGCTTCCCACAGGCGCGTCGGCAGGCGTAACCGATCCCTGCAACATCAAGAGTCCGTTTGAACTCTGGCAATAATCCAAAAAGGTTTGAACTTTGCCAAGGTCTTGAAAATGGGTTTGTAACACGCCGGTCAGCAAATCTTCGGTTACAAGCGCGGGACCGCGTTTCTTGTCATTGGCATCTTCGCGTCCCTCATGCGCTTTGAAGGCAATCTCCCACAAGGCACGATCAAGCGCTACGCGGGAAACACCAAGTTCATCAATGATCGTGCGCTTCTGGGTTTTTTTCGATTGCCCTGAAACGGGGCGTTCATATTCCCAACGCACGAGTAAGAGGTCAACACAACGTTCATACACTTCGGCGCGCGTGTCAGGCAAATCTCCGTAATGGGTATGCACCACAGCCATCATTGTGAGAATGATCGGAAACGGCGCGATCTCGTGCAATCGGCGGCGGTCATCGGGTTGCAGGGAAGCCAACAGTTGCTTGCGTTTGTTCTCAAGGTCGGGTTTGCGCGCTGGCTCGATCCGAATATGTTCATCGTGCCAGGCATTTACGAAATATTCGATCTTTTCAGCGTCCAACAGGGCAAGCTCGTGAGTTTCCCAGCCTGTCAATTGCCATTTGGGGTCGTGGTAATACGAATATGTGCGGCAGGTTACTAAAAATCGACTCGCGGGCGGGCGTCCATATTTTTGAACAAAATCTTCCACTGCTTGCACAACAATCGGGCGCAATCGCAAATCTGCCACCTCATCCAAGCCATCGAACAATACCAATCCGCCCGCGCGTTCCAATTCAGGAAGAAGGAGTTCGGTAAAGTCAACAGTTCGCTCGTCGTTTTTCAATGTTTGCTCGATGTAATTTTCGATCAACCTCGCGCTTCCTTTTTGGCAATCTACAGGAATCGTCTCCGCCATCCGCCCGAGGGAAAGAATCAACGGCAATACCGCGCCAGACTTCCAGCCCGGAAGGAGATCTTGAATACTAGCGCTTTTATCTGTTTCTGCCTGCGCCATCCGCAAGGCAAGGTAACGCGCTAAGGTGGATTTTCCTGTACCCGGCAAACCAAGCAAAACCATCCGACGATTTTTGGATGTAAATATGGCTTCCAGCGTTCCTAGCGGACGAGATTCTCCTCCACCCAAAGAGGATAAGGCGTCTTCAACATCTTCGCTTACATCCGGTCTTTGCCTTGTCCTTGCTTTTCCTGATTTATCTACAACAGTCGTTGTGTTCAGCGAAACATATAGCGACTCTAATGTTAATCCGCCCCGTGAAGGATCGGCGGCTTGCGGATCTATCCCAACCAAGCGCATGGCGCGCGTGTCCGCGATTACGGCGTTCAAGTATTTGGCGCGCGCATCCAGCGCGTTGACCGTTGGCTTTTCCTTTTTTATTGGCGGGGATTCAACTACAGAGTTTGCCACAGCAGGTTTCGATTCTCCCACATCGGCTCTGGCGCGGCTTCGCACAAAAACTTGATAGGTAAAGACAAGCATCGCGCCGATAGCGATCACATAAACCAATACGCGGTAATCACTTGGAATGCGATTGCCTATCAACGCAAGGATGATTATGATCAACGCCGCAAAAGCAAGGATCGCGGTCAACTTACCCGCCAGTGTTTCAAGAAGTCTCGACCAGTTTTTCATATCCAACCTCCGCAAAATATTTCTCAAAGTGTACCCCAAAACAAAAGTCCCGCCGACTCTCGCCAGCGGGACAATTCTCCAATCCTCTAATTCTCCCCATCCTAAACCCCAATCTCTATTCTCTATTCTCTATTCTCTATTTCTCTAATCCTCTACTTCTCTGCTCTCTTACTTCTCAAACACCCACCGATCCACATCCCTCTTCCAATCCACAAGTTCGTCGTTCTTGAACCACAACGCCGTTTCGCGCGCGCCGGTTTCAGGCTTATCCGAAGCGTGGATGAGGTTGCGCCCCACCTCCAGCGCGAAGTCGTGACGAATCGTGCCGGGCGCGGCTTCCACGGGCTTCGTCGAACCAACCGTCTGGCGGATCGCGGCGACCGCGTTCGGTCCCTCCCACACCATCGCCATCACCGGCGCGGAGGTAATGTACGCGATCAAGCCATCATAGAACGGCTTGCCTTCATGCTCGGCATAATGTTGTTTTGCCAGCTCCAAACTCACCTGCATAAATTTTGCGGCGACCAAGCGCAATCCGCGCCGTTCAAAACGGGCGATCACCTCGCCGATCAAACCGCGCTGCACGCCATCGGGTTTTACTAACACGAGCGAACGTTCCACAGATTCCTCCAAAAATAAAATTTAGACCTCACAGGTCTTTGAGACCTGTGAGGTCTGTTTTAACGAAGTAATTCTTCCGCTTTGGTATACGAGTCCAGCGCGTCCTGCAAGCGGTTGGCGCGCATGTACGCGTCGCCGAGCGATTGCCAGATGCTCACCTCGACCGGGTAGCGATACAACGCATCGCGCAGATCGAAAATCACCTCATCGAGATACTTGCCCTTCTTGATGAGCTTCGAATACGTTTCAAGCGCGCCGGGGATGTTACTGCGCGACAGTTCATTGCGCGCGTTCCCCAGCGTCATATCAACGGCGGGCATGGTCAACATGCCGGTCGCCTTGCGAGTGACAGGCTCCTGATACATGGGCGCCGGCGTCGCCGGGCGCGGCTCCGCTTTCTTTACGGCGGGTTTGCGCGGCGCGGGCTTCGGCTCGGCTTTCGGTTCTTCCTTCGGCTCCTCGTACGCGATAGGCGCCGGCGTTTCGGCAGGCTTCCATTCCTCAGCGCGTGTCGGTTCGATGCGCGTCGGCTCGGCAACTGCTTCACCGGTATCGTCGCGCATCCATGAAGGAAGCTCACCGGTCATCGGCTGTTTTTCTTCCTCATCGACCCCGCTTAACCAACCGGGTAGACTGCCGGTCGTTAACCGCGTCGCTTCTTCCAACTCAGCCACCGGCTCGCTTTGAGCCTGCCGCTGATCGTCCACGCTCTCACTCACGGGGAGTTCTGTTTCAGCCACCGGAGCCGATTCGCCCTGCAACCACGAGGGCAAGTCATCGTCTGCCGCCAAATCGACGGGCGCCGGCGTGGTCTCCGACGCTTCCAATTTCTGCAACCAGCCAGACACATCCACATCTCCGGCGCCGGAGGCCGGCTCTACACTAGGCTCAGGCTCATCGAGACTCTTTAACCAAGTGGCAGTTTCATCGGCGTTATTTTCAGCGACCGGTTCGCTCGCCGGGGTTTCCGCATCCAAACTTTTCAACCACATGGCAGTTTCATCGGCTTTATTTTCAGCGGCCGGTTCGCTTGCCGGGGTTTCCGCGTCCAGGCTTTTCAGCCACATGGCAGTTTCATCGGCTTTATTTTCAGCGGCCGGTTCGCTTGCCGGGGTTTCCGCGTCCAGGCTTTTCAGCCACATGGCAGTTTCATCGGCTTTATTTTCAGCGACCGGTTCGCTTGCCGTGGTTTCCGCGTCCAGGCTTTTCAGCCACATGGAGGTATCCACCACAGGTTGCGCCTCTTGCGCCACAGGCGATTCAACCGGCGCAGGTTCGCCGGTTCCCTTCGCTTGCTTCACCCATTCCGGTTCCTCCGTCGAACGCTCCTCGGGCTTCATCAACAACCCTTCGGTGGAGCCTTGCTTGACGGCGAGACTTTCGAGCCACGCAAAGGCATCGTCTTCGGCGCTCGCGGGTTTTGACGGCTCCTCAACAACAGGCGCAGATTCTTCCGCGATCGATTCGGGCATTGCCATCGTCGGGGCAATGGCTTCGGGCTGAGGTTCATCCGTCAGCCCCTTCGCTTGCTTCACCCATTCCGGTTCTTCGGCAGAACGCTCCTCAGGCTTCATGAGCAAACCTTCCGTCGAACCTTGTTTGACGGCCAGGCTTTCCAGCCAGGCAAAGGCATCGTCTTCTGCTTGCGAAGGAATACCTGTAGTATCCACCGGCATTGCAGTAGATGGAACTTCCGCCGCCTTGGGCTGTTCTCCCACTTGATCGAGAAAATCGAATTCGTCAGCGGGCTGGGCGGGCGCGGCAGATGCAGGCTCGCTACTCATGGTATTCAACCAATCCGGTTGCTCACTCATGGCAGGCTGGGTAGACTTTTCTTCTTCGTCAAACGGTTTCATCCAGTCCGGTTGTTCGGCAGAGGCAGGCTGTGTAGTATTTTCCGCTTCGCCAATTGACTTCATCCAGTCCGGTTGTTCGGCGGCGGCGGGCTGGGAAGTTTTTTCCTCTTCGCCAAACGACTTTAGCCAGTCCGGCTGTTCAGCGGAGACAGGCTGCGGCGCGATGTTTGCATCCGCGCCTCCTAACGATGTTATCCAATCAGGCTCGTCGCTTAATGCGGGCGCAGACTCAGTCGCGCCTGTTGGTTGATCGAGGTCTTTCATCCAATCTGGAGATTCGTCGAGCGCGGTCGATTCTTTCCCGGGCAGGATGCTGGGATCGATGCGATTCATCCAATCTGGCGCGGGCTCGGCTTCCTGCGCCGGCGCGGACGATTCCTCCGCGGGCTTGAGTTGCTTCACCCAGTCGGGCATTTCTCCAGCCACCAACGGCGCGGCGGCAGCGGGAGGGATCGTTTCCTCCTCGCTGAACAACGCTACCTTGCTTTCATCAAACTCGCCCGTCGATTGACCCCAGCCGGCGTCCTTCAGAAAGTCGGGGATATTGTCGTCCGATGGTGAAACAGCCGCACTGGCGAGTTGAGGCGGCACTTGGATCTCCGTCTCGTATCCTTTGTGGAGCCAGGCTGGCTCCGGTTCATCTTTCGGTTCCAGGCTGATCCCGCGCGCTTCGCGCCAATCGGCCGGCATCCCCACAGGCTGGCCGCTCCAGTCGAGTTTTTCGATCGAGATGGCAGAATCGGGGGCTTTGGATGTGTCGAAGATCGAGCCGCTCACATGCGCCGCGTACGGGTCGAGTTCGACCACGCGCTGGCGATAAACTTGCACGTTATCGGGCTTGTCTGCGCTGAAAATTTCGACGAGCACGGCATTGGCATCGTAACAATACGGATAGCGCCTCAATAGCGAGGAGGCGGCTTCGGCGGCGTCGGTCTTTTGCCCGCTCTTGTAATGCGCTTTTGCCAGCAGGGCGCTCATGTCACTGCGCCCGGGGTCTTCGGCAAGCACATTCTTGATCTCAGAGATCGCCTGCGGATATAACTCGCCTTTCAGGTACATCTGGGCAAGCGCGCCGCGCGTCATGCGGATGCGCGGCGGCGCGGAACCGTCACGACTGGCGTACAGTCGTTGCAGTTCGCTTTGCACGGCGGCGTTCGAAGGCTGGGTTTCAAAGGCGCGTTCCATGTGCCAGATCGCGTCGTCCAGTTTGTTCTCCTCATCGCGAATGATGCCCATGCCCACATGCGAGACAAAGTCACTCGGCGCGCACACCAGAACGCGCGAGAAAATATCCACAGCGTCGCCATATTTTTTCATTTCGAGGTACGCCTTGCCAAGCAGGCGATACGTGTCAAGATGTTTTGGGTGGGATTTCAGGATGTGAAGACAATGAGCCGCGACTTCATCTACCTGACCGCGGTCTAACATGGTTTCGATTTCGCGGTTGTATGCCCGCAGGGTTATTTTCGCCATGAGTGTCTTCTCCTGCCGCTATTATAACTCACCTTGATTCGCCACAGAGACCACAGAGAAAATTGAGTTCTCTTTCTCGGTTCTCCCGGCGCGTTTTGCGGCTGAAAGATTCGTGACCGTTAGGTATAGAACAGCGGCAATGGCTGAACGATTTCCGTGGTCAATTTATGCGCGGCGAGAGTCATTGCGCGCGCTTCTGCCAATTTCGCCTCGTCGTCGGCGTGGATGGTGAAGAGCGGCTCACCCTTCTGAACTTTATCGCCAACTTTGTGATGGACGACAATGCCGACCGCGTGATCTATCGAATCGGACTTTTTCGCGCGCCCGCCGCCGAGGATGACCGACGCCTCACCCACGCTTCGCGCCCCGACTTGGGAGATGCTCCCGTCCATCGGCGACTCCACCGCCTCGACATATTTCGCGCGCGGAAACTTGGAAGTATCGTCCACGTAGGAGACATCGCCGCCTTGCGCCTTCACCAACACGCGGAATTTCTCGAAGGCTGAACCGTCCGCCATCGCTTTTTCGGCTTGGGCGCGCCCGTCGTTCAAATCCTTTGCGCGTTTGCCGATCACAAGCAAATGAGAAGACACATGCAAACAATGTTCGCGGAAGTCGTGCGGACCTCCGCCTTTCAACGCATCAATGGCTTCGACCACTTCGAGAGAATTTCCCACAGCATGACCGAGCGGTTGGTTCATATCGGAAAGCAACGTGATCGTTTCGCGTCCCGCCAGTTTACCGATGTCCACCATGAGTTTTGCAAGCACACGCGCTTCATCGAGTGTTTTCATGAATGCGCCGAGTCCCACTTTCACATCCAGCACGATTGCTTGCGCCCCGGCGGCGATCTTTTTGCTCATTATTGATGAAGCGATCAACGGCGTCGAAGGGACGGTTCCAGTCACATCGCGCAGGGAATAAAGTTTTCCATCTGCTGGCGCCAGCGCGAGAGATTGACCGGTCAGCACCGCGCCGATCTCCTTGAGTTGTTTCTTGAATTCTTCGGTGGACAGATCCACGCGATAACCGGGGATCGATTCGAGTTTGTCGAGCGTGCCGCCGCTGAAGCCGAGTCCGCGCCCAGACATTTTGCCGACGGGCAGTCCGCAAGCCGCCACAGTGGGAAGAACCGTGATGCTGGTCTTATCCCCCACGCCGCCGGAGGAGTGTTTGTCCACGGCGAGGTCAACCACGTCGCTGAGATCGAGCGTGTCGCCTGAGTATGCCATTGCCAGAGTTAAATCCGTTGTTTCGCGCGGCGTCATGCCGTTGAGCATGATCGCCATCGCAAACGAGGAGGCTTGATAATCAGGCACATCGCCCGACACAAATCCTTTGATGAAAAATTCGATCTCTTCGCGGGTGAGTTCGATCTTGTCGCGTTTTTTGATGATGATGTCTACAGCGCGCATGAGAGGCTCCTTGGGTGTTTGGGGTATTGTAATACAGGTAGAGAGGAAAACAGGTAAACACGGAAACAGGTAAACACGTAGACACGGAAACACGTAGACACGGAAACGGGTAAACACGTAGACACGGAAACGGGCAAACACGTAGACACGGAAACAGGTAAACACGGAAACAGGTAAACACGTAGACACGGAGACACGGAAACGGGCAAACACGTAGACACGGAAACAGGTAGACACGGAAACAGGTAAACACGTAGACACACTTTCACTTGTTTACTTGTTTACTTGTGTACTTGTGTACTTGTTTACTTGTGTACTTGTTTACTTGTACTCACGCATCCTTTACCAATTCATATCCCTCTTTCGAGTCCTGCACCGTCCATCCCAGCGCGGCAATCGCGTCGCGCAGACGGTCCGACTCTGCCCAATTTTTATTCGCGCGAGCGGCGAGACGTTGCTCGGCAAACGCGATCACTTCATCAGGCGGTTTATCTTCCTCGAGCGACAACACGTTGACGACCATATCCCAAGCATGAGCAGGGATGTCTTTTTCAAGCGGGCTGGGAATTTTCACTTCACCCAATTCACTCAAGTTGAACTTCGATCCAGAGGGATACATCTCCGGGTCACATTCGCGGACAATGGACACACTGCTCACGCCGCTCACCTCGCATTGACCCGACTCAAAATCCACGATGAGACCGGTGTGTTCATCCAAGCCGATGGTTTGATTCTCAACCGGGACGAGATCGCACCACTCGGCAAAACGATCCATTCCGATGAAACAACGGCTCGTGTCCAAGTCTGCGCCGCCTTCGGCGTTGTTCCAATGCGGGATGAACGAAACGTGCAAGCCGAAATCGCCAAAGAGATTTAATCCGTCCACCGCGTGGACGTCCTGCCCAACTTTGTAAATTTCATACACAGGCAGCGCGTGCGCGCCGATAGAGATCGTCGCGGCGGAGGCAAATATCAGCGTCGCGCCGAGGCGGTGGCGGGCGCGGATCACATCCCACGTCAGCGTCCCATGCAAATTACGAATCGCGTACGTCGGACTCCCCGGTCCCATGAAGATCATGTTTGCGTATAAAAGAGGCTTGACGATTTCAGCATCATCCGGGCTGAACGCGGAATTTTTCTTGCGCGCGGGGACAACATCCACAACGGGTTTGTAGTTTTGCAAGCGCGTCTTCATAAACTCTCCCACCTTGCCAACTACCTGCGACGAATTCAATTCAAAGCCTGCAGGCGTTTCAAGCAACGCGATGCGAAGCGGTTCATTGATTCTCTTTGCAAGCGATTCAAAAATGCGCCCGCCCGCCAGCGACGTTTCACCAGAGCCGAGGAATGCGATTTGTCCGAGTGTCATGGTAGTTGGATGATGCGGTCAATTCATCTATTACATTCACTTCAACAATTCTTTCGCCTTCTTCCAAATCGCGTCGAACATCTTCACGGTCAACTTTCCCGTTGACGTGTTTTGCTGGCTGGGGTGATACGAACAGAGCAGAGTTGCAGGCTGAAAGTTTAAAGTTGAAGGTTGAAGATCAAAAGTCGCGCCATGAGAGAATTTATATTCTGAAATCCGCAAGCCGTACATTTTCAAAATTCTATCGAATGCTATTCGACCAAGACAGACGATCACTTTCGGCTTGATGATTTCCAGTTCGCGCGCGAGATACGCCTGGCAATTGTTCAACTCTTCGGGACTCGGTTTATTATCCGGTGGAGCGCAACGCGCGGACGCAGTGATAAACATATCGTTCAGACGAAGACCATCGCTTCTCGACTCCGCCTCCGCCTGATTCGCAAACCCAGCCTTGTACAACGCCGGATACAAAAACCTGCCCGACGCGTCGCCGGTGAACATGCGTCCCGTCCGGTTTGAACCGTGCGCGCCGGGGGCGAGTCCCACCACGAGGATGCGCGCTTTCGGATCGCCGAATCCCGTCACCGGCTTGCCCCAATATTCCTCATTGATATACGCTTTGCGTTTCACACGCGCAACTTCTTCGCGCCACGCAACGAGGCGAGGGCATTTGCGGCAGATAGTAATTTCTTTGTTGAGGGCTGAGAGAGATGACATATAGAAAGAGAATTGGAGAATTAGAGGATTAGCATGGCATCGCCAAACGAATAGAAGCGATAGCCTTCCTGAATTGCAGTCGCGTACGTTTCGAGAATCTTCTCTCGCCCCGCGAACGCGCTGACCAGCATAATTAACGACGACTTCGGTAAATGAAAGTTCGTGATCATCGCGTCAACGATTTGAAATTGATAGTCAGGCAAAATATATAAAGATGTCGCTCCTACATATTCCTTGACCATCGGCGATTGACCATTGACCATCGTCTGTTGTCCATTGTCTATGGTCATTCTCGCGGCTGATTCAAGCGTCCTAACCGAAGTGGTTCCCACTGCAATGACTCTGCCGCCTCTCGCGCGCGTTTCGTTAATTGCATCCGCTGTTTCCTGAGTCAACTCACACCACTCGGAATGGATTTTATGTTCTTCGGGATTCGCTTCATTCACCGGCGCAAACGTATCCAAACCAACGTGTAAGGTGACATAGGCGATCTTCACGCCTTTGACCTGCAACTCCTCCAACAAACGCGGCGTGAAGTGGAGTCCAGCCGTGGGCGCGGCGGCGGAACCGGGTTCTTTAGCATAGACCGTTTGATAACGTTCGGGGTCATCCAACTTTTCGTGAATGTACGGCGGCAGAGGCACATTCCCCACTTTGGAAAAATACGGCTCGATGGGTTCGGAAAATTTTATTAATCGTTCCGATCCGTTCAACTCCTCGACGATCTGAACTTCCGGTCCGTCTTCCACTTGTGCCAATCTGCCCACGCGCAGACCTTTGCCGCCGACCAAAGCCTCCCAAGTGAGTTCATCGCGGCGGCGCAATAACAGGAGTTCAACTCGCCCGCCAGTTTCTTTCCGCGCAAAGATTCTTGCAGGGATCACGCGCGTTTGATTCAACACCAGCAGATCCCCGGCTTTGAGGTAATCCGTCACATCGCGGAAGATGCGATGCTCGAGTTTTCCGCTCTCACGGTGCAACACCAGCAAGCGCGACGAATCACGCGGCTCGGCGGGCGTCTGCGCGATGGATGACTCGGGGAGGTTGTAGTCGAAGTCGGAGGTTTGCATTTCGCTTGAACGATTCATGTCCCTGCGTTCAAACACTATTTATCCAGCCAGAACAGAGAGAGTTCTTCTTTGATCGTTTTGAATTCGGGATCGCCGGTAACCAATGTTGCATTTAGTTCAATAGCAAGAGAGGCGGCAAAAGCATCGGCATAGGAAATTGGATATCTGGCTTTTAGCCATGCCGCGGCGAGAATCCTTTCTTCCGTTGCTTCATAGAATTCCACTGGAAAGGCTCTCAAATCCTCCAATATTATTCTCGCTTTAGCAATTCCTTGCTCGCGGCTGATAATATAAACCAATTCACCGACATTCATGTAACTCATTGCCAGACTAACTTCCCCATCTCCCGCGTTCTTTAATAGCTGAGTTACTTTTTCTCCACCGGGTTCAGCCTCGAAGTGAGCGATCAAGGCGAATGTGTCCAACACAAAAGGTTGCGCCATCTTTAGGAGCGGAGTCGCTTAATTTTTTCTTCTTCCCGCGCCAGTTCCTCTTTTCGTTCTTTGAGCAACACTTCGGTCAGCGATGTTTTTCCCGCGTATTTTCCGTAGGTCGCTTCAATGTGTCGAAGGCGCTGGGCTTTCGACATTGCAGGTTTCCTCGCGCGCAAAATCTTTTGAATTTGCCGATAAGTTTCTGGGGAGAGTTCTATTGTTTTTCCAGTAGGAGTAACCAAGTGTGGAGTTGCCATGGCAGATTACCTTTCGTTATGCGTGGATTATACACCGTGCGGCGCGATGAAAGATTCGGGTAGGTTGTAGTCGAAGTCGGAGGTATTCACGATGCGATAATGAAAATATCTTTAATTATTGACTTTAATAAGTTCGTTAGTTTCTATATTAAGTTGAAATTCCACTTCCCCGAAAACATCTGACAAGGTCAATATATTTTCTGATAAAGATGAAATAAAAATTCTTGGTCCGCTGTAATCTTCAGTTGGAAACGTATCGCCAAGAGTATCTTTATCTATCAACTTTCTCAAGATTTCGCTTCTAACAGTATACACAAAAATAGAAAAACCACTCTCAGACGAATTAGCTTCATGCTCCTCGGTAAATATTATTAATCTGGAATTATCTAAAGACCATCGAAATTCCAAGATTGTATATTTTTCTTTAAATGCTAGACTTTGCTCATCGCCAGTTATCAGATTTCGAATCTTGATTATATCGAGAAGATCAGGATGCAAAAACGCAAACAAGCTACCGTCTTGTGAAAATTCAAAAGAATAACCAACATCGTTAGGTTTTAGCCAGACATCAAGAAGCCCGGTGTTCAAATTCAAGCGGGATAAGCCATACCCACTTGAATAAATCAACCATGGGCTATCAATCGAGCAAAGACATGCGGGTTCCAAATACAAATACATTCCATCCTCGGACCACCGATTCGGCACCCAATACCATACAGGTTCGTTGCCGCTCAAATCGTCACTTACGGCTGGCAAAGTCCAATTCAACCCGAGAGACTCGTTCCAAATTTTTGTATAAATCCCTTTGTCAGAGCATATTACAGCATTCCATAACTCATTTGTGAAATAGGCGGCTGAAAGGTATTTTGAATACCAAGATCTTTCAGTGGCTGCGCACGATGAAACAGCGGCTTCCTCAGTTAAATAGATTGAATCCGGGGTTGAAGTTATAGTTTTCGTGAGAGCAAGTTGGGGAGTACTTGAACTTGTAGGCGTAATCATCAAACTTCTGGAAACTGTAGTGGTGGGTTTGGTTGAAACAGTTGGAACAATTAATGTCGATATAGGCACATCCTGCAACTTCGTAGCACAACTCGTTACGAATAGAGTAAGTAAGCCAAGACAAATTATCTTATTCAATCTCAACGCTTTCTATTTTTTCAATAGTTGGAAAATCACATTCACAACAATCGTCAACACTACCGACACCAGAATCGAAGTTGCAATCGGGAAATAGAACGATCCGTTCTCGCCCTCGATGCGGATGTCGCCGGGCAGGCGACCCAGCGGCAAGCCGAATTTCGCGGCAAGGTACACTCCCCCGCCGATGAGGAATAAGATGATTCCGCCGAGCATGAGGTAGCGGGCGATGGATTCCATTTGAGTTTAAGGTTTGAAAGTTGAAGGTTGAAGGCAAAAAACCTTCGACCTTCAACCTTGAACTTTACAACAGTCTTGGTTGCCCCTCTTCCACGTAATCCAACCCCAAATG
>Ga0138256_10003729_pt1 | contig 16180 bp, 20 predicted proteins | sample KNB2016incub_MG_FD_105486 | JGI IMG/M metagenome (GOLD analysis project Ga0138256, IMG submission 105486) | Active sludge microbial communities from wastewater in Klosterneuburg, Austria - KNB2014incub_MG | ecosystem: Engineered > WWTP > Activated sludge > Unclassified | place: Austria... | reverse complement strand
GATCTGTACGTGGCCCTGACCGGCGACGAGGAGTATCGCGGTTTGTATGATGCGAGCCGTGTGATGTTCGCGTCGGCGAATACGGCAACGTTGTCGAATCTGGCGGCCGACGCCATGAACAAGGTGATCGTCAGCAGAATGGCGTTGCTGAATCGTTGGTTCGAGCAGATCGTCGATGTTGTGCCGAATGACGGCACGTTGCATGACATTAATCTGATCACTGTCGGCGGTATCGGTACGTTGCCGACTGTTGCCGAGGGTGCGTCGTATCTCGAATTGCCGGTGGATGACACGGACGAAGTGGCGCAGTTCATTAAAAAGGGCGGCTACGTGGGGATCACCCGCGAGGCCATTAAGAACAGCGACATCCTGCAATTGCAGGCCATCCCCCGCGCGCTGGCCGCGGCCGCTATTCGCACCCGGTCGAAAGCTATCGCCGACCTGTTTACCATGAACAGCGGCGTGGGGCCGACGCTGGCGACCGACAGCAAGGCGCTGTTCCATACCGACCACGGCAACGTGGCGACTACAGCGTTCGGTACGGACGCGGTGGCGTGGCGAGCGGCGCGACTGGCGACGTTCAAACAAACCGAGTTGGGTAGTGGCGCCTATATGGGGGTTTTTCCGCGCTATCTGCTGATTCCGGCCGACCTGTACGACGTAGCCCTGACGGTGCTGGGTTATGGCGCGGGGCAGCCGACGGCCTACACGCCTGAGGCGCAGGATCGCGGTGTCTACGACCCGCGGCCGGTTCCCATTGTCGTGCCGGAGTGGACGGACGCGACCGATTGGGCCTATATCGTTGACCCGGCTGTGTTCCCGGTCATCCACATGAGCTACTCCCAGTTGCCCGGCGGCGGTCGTCATCCCGCGCCGGAACTGTTCTCGGTTACGTCCGAGACGAGCGGTCTCATGTTCACCAACGACGTGCTACCGATTAAGGTACGCGACGAGTTCGCGGTGGGCGTGAGCGGCTATCAGGGCGTCGGTAAGCGCAATGTCGCCGGCTAATCAAGGCTGAATTAGACGGGGTGGGGGAGGCTCCACCCCGATGGAGAAAACACCATGTTAGGTTCTCATTTGCTTCTGCCTATCAACTTTCTCGACGCCGCTCTGGCGGCCAACCACACCTACCGGTTGCGCCTGCCGTTTGGCGTGACGCTGGAAGGCGTAAGCGCCGCCGCGGCCGATTCGACCAGTTTCATCCTCGACATCGGCACGGCGGCCGACACTGACGCGTATCTCGACGGCGTGACTGTTTCCGGCGCGGCGGCCACGACGACGTTGTACGGGCGGTCGAACTTCGTTAACGGCGAATATCCGCACATCCCGGCCAACACGGAGTGGCTGGTGTCCATCGACTACGACGGTGGGGCGGGCGGCGACGCGGCCGACGTATCGGTCACGTTGATCCTGGCCGAGGGATAAATGAAATATACGAAGGCGCAAATCGCCAACCATCTCGGCGTTGATGTCGATAGCCTGATGGATGTTGTTCAAGGGGATGATCAGATCGTGGTCATTCTGACCGACTATCGAAAAATTGTTCTTGGCGCTGACGAGATGGTTTCGCCGGTCGAAAAGGCCGCGCCGGTCGAAAAGGCCGCGCCCGCCCGGCGTACCGCCCCGCTCATGGGCGATAAGGCGAAGGGTGGGGTCGAGTAGGGTCGGGTCCTCCTTGCGGTCGGGTGGGTGCCTGTTGCACCCACCCGACCGGTAATTTGTCATGACGATACTAAATCTGCAGGTAGGCGCCTCGAGCGACGATGCCTTTGAGGGGGCGACGGGGACGATGAACCTGACGGCTGCGGGCGTCGGCATTATCTCGACGCTTAACCAGTGGGCGGGGGTTCGGTTCACGGGCGCGACGGTGCCGCAGGGGGCGACTATCAACAGCGCGACGCTGCTGGTGAACATCGTCAATACGACCAATGATACGTTTGACGCCGACTTCTATGGCGAAGCGGCCGACAATCCGGGGACGTTCACGGGGTCGAGCGGCAATATATCGGGGCGGACGCGGACGACGGCCAAAAAGACCGTCGTGGCGGCCGACGTGGGAGCGGGTTGGTACAGCATCGACGTGACGGCCGTGGTGCAGGAGCTCGTCAACCGGGGTGGCTGGACCAGCGGTAACGCCATTGTGATCATTCTCGACGCGCTGTCAAGCAGCATCGCATTGCAGTTCAGAGCGTATGACGGTGGGGCGGGGGATGCGGCGAAGCTGGATATTGTTTACACGACCAGTTCGCCGGTTACGGTCGTACTCAACACCCTGAGCACGGCGGCGTCAGCCGTCGGTCTGGCCGTCGTGCCGGGTGCGGTGTCGATGCTGCTGGATGTGCTGAGCGCGGCGCTGTCGGACGTGACGCTCGCCGTCGTGCCGGGCGCGGTTGTCATTAACGCCGGTACTCTCAGCGGCGGACTGTCGCCGGTCGTGTTGACCGTGGCCCCCGGCGCGGTGGTGTTGGCACTGAATACTCATGCCGGGGATTTGGTGGTCGTGACGTTGAGCGTCGGGCAGAGCCTCGGTCTCGGCACACTCAGTGCGACGGCGACGGCCGAAGGCCTCACGGTTGTGCCGGGCGCGGCGGATGTGCTGCTGGCGGCGCTGGTTCACGCTCTAAGCGTCGGGGCACTCGACGTATTGCCGGGGCCGGTCACGATCGAGGCGGCGACGGTTGCGGCCGTTATGGAAGCGGTCGGTCTGGCCGTTTCGACCATCGGCGCGGACGTGACGGTGCTGCTACAGGCGATTGCCGGGGCACTGTTGCCGGTCGAAATAGGCGTGATACCGGGCGAAATGGTGATTTCGATGCAAACGCTTGAGCCGTCCTTGAGCCTTGAGGGGCTGCTCATTTTCATGATGCTGGGCTGTGTTGCGTTGGGCGACAGGGCCAATTACGGCGCGACGGTCGCCGATTTTCGACGTTACCTCGTTCGTGTCGATGACAGGGGAGGATGCTGTGAATAGCTACGATCTGGGCGACCAGGTGCGGCTATCGGCCGTGTTTTCCGATGCCGACGGCTACGCCATTGACCCGACGGTTATTACGGTTAAGTACGCCGCGCCCGGCGGGTCGGTGACGGATTTGACCTATGACGTCGATTTGAGCGTCACCCGCGATGGAACGGGATCGTATTACGTCGATTTTGTACCAACGATACCGGGTGTGTGGGCCTATCGCTGGCAATCCAGCGGCACGATTACGGCCGCGGCCGAGGGTCAGTTAATGGTAAAGAGGAGTTCATTTTGAATCCGGGACTTCAGGCTCATATCGGTCTGCAACTGTTGTCCGCCTACATCACGGGGCATGACGACGACGAGGCAAAAAGGCATTTTAACGCGTTGGTGCTGCGTCTTCAGGTGCTTGAGGGCGAATCCCAGCGGCAGGCAACAACGACATTCGATGAATACGGGAATATCACCATCGGTCTCAGACCGCTCGGCATTCTGGCCGAGGCAGTTCCTGCTCAAAAAGCGAGGTAAATCATGGCTCAAGGCGACGGCGCGCTTTACAACGAATTCAAGAAGGAATTATTTGGCGGCAACGTGGATATGGACGGTCACACGTTCAAGATGCTCCTGGTGACCGGGTACACGCCGAATATCGATTCGCACAACGGTTTGTCCGATGTGTCGTCTAACGAGGAATCGGGCGCCGGCTATACGACCGGCGGCGCGACGCTCGGCAACAAGTCGATCACGAAGGACACGACCAACGACCGGGCGAAATTCGACGCCGACGATGTGACGTGGACGGGCCTCAATGTCGGCACGCCGTCGCACGCGATCCTCTATGACGACACGCACGGTTCAGATTGTTTGGTTGCCTATTGGGAGGTGACGACACCGACCAACGGCGGCAACTACACGCTCCAGTTTGGGGCGAACGGGATCATTCTCCTGACATGACCACGACGCTCGATTTATCCAGTAGTAATCATGCCGTGTATCGGCGGTCCCTATTGCGTCTGCTCATTGGCGACGTGACCGAGGACGACGGGCCGCGGCCGGGGAAGGCCACCTTCCAGGATGATGAACTGGATACATTCCTATTGTTGGAAGGCGATCATTTAGACCGCGCCGCGGCCCGCGCGTTCGAGGTGCTGGCCGGGCAATGGGCGCGGTACGCCGGTAACTACCGGCTGGGGCCGGAATCCGAGGAAATGCGGCAGTCGGCGGCATTTGCCGACCGCGCCAAGGATCTGCGGGGCATTCACGGGTACACGACCGTTGACGACGCCGACGGCGCGGCCGATAGCGCGATTATCGATTGGTCAGATATTTACAAGGATTGGGTAGGTAAATTCTAGAGGTGTAATATGGCGAGAACTCCAATCACGGCTACGGCCGTACCCGATACAGGATTGAATATTACCGATGTCTCCTTTGCGACGCTGGGAGCCGGTGCGAGTAATGGCGTGACGTTTCCGTATGACGGCAATAATCGCATTCTGCTCAAAAACGACACGGGCGGCGCGGCGACATTCACCGTTAAAATCCCGACGCCGACAAATCTGGCGGGCATTGGCGTAACCGTACCGGACATGACCGTTTCCGTCGCCAACGGCAAGGTCTACGAGTTTAAGAGCGCCAGTCTTCAGGTGGCACGGCAGAGCGACGGCAATATCTACATTGATTGCAACGTTGCCGGCAAGGTGTTGGTTGAGGCGTAAATGTCATCCGGTCGTTCGTTGCGTCTGTCGCATACCTGTGATGTGAAGCGTGTGCCGGCCGGTAATGATCCGGCGGCCCGTGAAACGATTGCCGCCGGGCTGGCCTGTAGCGCGGTTTACCCGGCGTCGAATGAACAGGCCGAGCGGGCGGGTATGGCGCTGGCGGTTCGCCTCATGGTCGTCTACACGGCGGGCGCGGCGGCGCAACCGGACTGGCGGCTCGTCACCGATGGCGTGGATTACCGTATTCGTGCCGTCAGCCGCTGGCCCAACGGCGGGGCGCAGTTTCTGGAAATTCTGATAGAGGATGAATAACGATGCTTAATTTCGGTTGGGAGCCGGGCACGATTGGCGAATTTGACCAACTGAACCGGCTGGCGCAGGCTAATCGCGGTTTTCTGCAGGAAGCGGCCGATACGTCGGCCGCCGGGTTGTTGGGTCGGGTCGTCGCCGCGGGCACGTTGCAGCTGCGCGATCTCGTCAGCGGCGCGTCGCCGGTAGACACGGGTACGCTGCGCAGCAGTCATCGCGGCGAGGTAGAACCGTATCCCGGCGGCGGGGTGCAGGGCACGGTGTTCATCGACGGTGGTATGCGGAATCCGGTCAGCGGCGGTCAGCCCGCCGTTTACGGTGAAATCCATGCCATGTTTTACGGCAACTGGTTTGAACGGGTGGCCGACGTGCATGGCGCCGAGATATTAAATCAGATGGAACAAAACGTTATCGAACGGCTGGGTGATTTATGGCTCTAGCACTGAGCGGGCCGGTCTTACCGGAATACACCGTCAATGATTGCCTCGACCAACTGACCGCGCAGGCGGCGGCCGTCGCGGGTCTGGATGTGGTCTACGGCTATCGTACCATGCGAACGGAGTTGCGTACGCAGGCGGTGGTCACGTCGGTGGCCACGGTTATCAACGACACGCCGCTGGGTCTGCGCATGGCATACGATTACATCATCGACGTGCAGGTGCGTATTGACGACGATTACCAGGCGGCCGAGCGTGATTTGAACAGCGTCCATGATGGGCTGTGGCGTGCCCTGTGGGGTGCGAACCCGCCCTATTGGTCGAATTGTTTCCCCTATGCCGCCGACGCCAAGCCGATTTCCGTTCAGGAAATGGCTAATTGGCGGCGGGGCTTGTTGTATGTTCGTGTCATTCCCTATTAGAGAGGTATGTAATGTCTATTTCGCAGAACAATATCCCAACCGCCGTTCAGGTGACCATCACCGTGGACGGCACGGCGTTTCAGGATCAGACGACGGCGATTAACCCGTCGGGTGGTGAATTCGCCGTTAACTCGTTTTCTTCCATCAACGGCGACACATTCACCCAGACCGGGGAAAAGGCGCCGCGTAATTTCGAGTTCGTGTCGATCTACACCGACGGCGAGACGTCCGATTTGTGGCCGGTGCTGGAAGGCAAACACGGCGACAATGTGACGATCGTCTACAAACCGAAAGGCGCATCTTCCGGCACGACATTCACGCTGACCGGCCTGCTCTACCGGCTGGATATTCCCGGCGTGTCGGCCGATGCCAACAGTATGAGCTACACGTGGGCTGTGTCGGGTAATGTCGTCGTCAGCTAATGATTGAACAGGAGGAATTTATGACTGATACCTATCTCTCGTCCGACGGTGTGGGGGAAAGTCCGCTGGCCGATTATCACGGCCGGATCACCTTCCCTCATGTCATGACCCTGCCGATGCACAAACGGTGGCAGTCGTTTGTTAATAGCCGCGCCGAACGTGACGCCGACGATTTGCGCGTCGGCATCGCATTCAACACCACGGCCGATGAGGCGCAGCGGTTGTTGTTCAATTACGACGACGTGGAACTTGCCCGTATGTTCGGCAAGCTGGACGTGACCGGGCCGGACGGCAAGAAAATTACCGAGAAAACACTAGAGGACGCCATGCCGTTAGCCGTGGCCGTCTGGATCGCAAAATGCTACCGCGAGTGGGAAAACTCGCAGTTACTGTTTCGATGGAATGGCGCTGCGAGTGTGGTTGCACCGGTCGGCTCCGAATGATGTAGACGCGCATTGGGCGCTGGCCCTGGGCGAACGATGCGAGCGGTACAAGGTCCTGCCCGGCACGGGCGGGGCCTACGATCAGGACGAATGGCTGATGGTCATGATGGAGCAGGCGTCGGGCGTTTCGGCGTTATTCGATGCTGGCGGTCAGCAAATTGTCAGCCACGCCAAACGCCTGGAATTGCACACCCGGCTACAAAACGAGACGGTCGCATTTATAGAATTGGTGAATAGTCGTGACAACGCGAAATCTGGAACTTAATCTACGGGCGCGGGCCGACACGAAGGATTTGGAACGGCTCTCCAAAGAGACGTTGGAACTCGCGTCAAATTTGCGCAAGGCCGGGGCCTCGTTTGAGGAGGCCAATGCCGACGCGCGGCGACTGGCGCAAACGTTCGGCCAGCTATCGCAGGAAGAACAGAAACAGATTCAGAACGCGGCGCGTACGGCGGCGGCGCTGGAACAGGCCGCCGCCGCGCGCGAGCGGGCGGCTCGTGCGGCGTCCGACGCAGTAACCGCCGAGCAGCGCATGGCCGCCGCGTCGCAGGCGGCCGAACGCGCGGCACTCCAGACGGCAACGGCCAACGAACGCCTGTCTCAAGCGCAGGCCAATAGCGCGGTCAGCGTTAGCCGGGCGGCGACGGCCGAGGAGAAGCTGGCGCAGGAACGGCAGCGAACGTATCAATCGACGGTCAAGAGCGAAAAGGCCGAGTTGGACGTGGCCCGCGCCCGCGAGCAGCTCAGGGCGGCGACGGCGCGGGCGGAGCAGGCCGAAAAGCGCATCGCCGAGACGCGCAAATCGACCGGGCTGGCGACGGATATTGTCCGCAAACAGTTGCAAGCTCTGGTCACCGGGGGTATGGCGATTGCCGCCGGGCGGCAGTTGATTCAGTTTGGCCGCGACTCAGTGGCGGCCGCGTCGGATGCCGAGGAGGCCTCGGCCAAATTCGAGCAGGTTTTCGGCACCCTGTCGGAGGACGTCGGCAGGGACCTGTCGGCGATGGCGGAGACCAACCGCCGATCGATTTACGATCTGCGGGATTACGCCTCGGAACTGCAAAATACATTTGTGCCGTTGGGGTTTGCGCGCGAACAGGCGGCCGATTTTGCCAAGACGATTACCCAGCTGGGTATCGACATCGCCGCGTTCTCGAATAAAGCCGACGCGGATGTAATTCATAATTTGACGAGCGCTCTCGTCGGCAACCATGAGGCGGTACGCTCGTACGGTATCGTTCTGACCGAAACGGTAATCAAACAGGAACTGGCGCGGATTGGAGCCAGCGAGCTGACCGGTGCGGCGCTGGAAACGGCCAAGGCACAGGCGCGGCTCAATATCATCATGCGGGCGAGCGCCGACGCGCAGGGCGCGGCCGTTCGTGAGGCCGACAGTTATTCAAACACACTGAAGGCCTGGGACGCGGCGGTTACTGAGCTACAGGTCGCGCTGGGGCAAGGTCTGTTGCCCACGATGACCGAACTGGTCGGGGTGGCCATTCAGGCGGCCGAAGTGCTGAAGGCCAGCGGCGCGTTCCAAGAGCCGTTTGAGTCGGCGCTTGAGAACGCTAAATCGGTCGAGGAGATCGTTGAAATCGTGCGCGAGGCGCGCGAGGATTTGAACGATCTCGATTTTTGGGACTGGTTCAAGGTCAATCTGACCGACTTCCCCGGCCTCACGATGGCCGAGCAGCAGATTCAGGCTATCGCGAAAGTCTCCGGGGACGTGACGCAGTTCCAGCGTGCGGCGATGCAGGAATTCAGCCGGTTTGAGATTAGTTCCGTTGCCGACGCGCTCGGCATCGAACAGACGTGGAATTTGGAACAGACGACAGCTGACATCTACGAGTACGTTCAGGCATTACAGGCAAAGGGGCAAGCCGAGCGCGACGCGGCTGAAATGGCCGCCGCCTGGAGACGAGAGCAGGAACAAGCCGCCGCGGCCAGTCTCGCAATCCAAACCGACAATATTGCCCCGGCCTGGCTGGATGAATCCCGGACGCGCAGCGCGATGGACGCCATGTACGCCTGGTCGGCCGAGTTAGGCAATTTCGCCTATGCCACTCAGACCGCCGCCGCCGCGCAGAAGGAATTCAATATCGCATTTGGCGAATCATTTAACAGCGCGCCGGTCGATGACCTGGTTGCCGCGCAGCAGGATTTACGCGACGCGACCGGCGAATGGCGCACGGCCACCATCGACAATTCCGGCGACATCGCCGCCATTCAGGGGCAATTGGCGGCCGATTTAACTGCCGAACAAAAGAGCGAACTCCAAAAGCAGCTAAAAGATTTGGACGATTTCAGCGCCGAATATATGTCGATTATCGGTCGGTTGGAAGGCGATCTGTCCGACAACGAGCGGTTCGACCTGTCACAACAACTCGCGGCGCTGGAGGGGCGGCAGGGACAGGAAACCCGCGCCTACACCGGCGACGTTGAGGCGGCCGAAGATGCTCGTGACGCTATTATCGCCGCCAATCAGGCCATTCAGGATAGCTACTATGAACGCGCCTACAACTCGATTGCCGCCCGACTAATTGAGGAGGGTAACTTCGAGCAGTTGGCCGATGTGGCCGTCGCCCTGGGCATCATGACGGCCGAAGAGGCGGCGCTGCGAACGGAATTCGCCGAGACGACGGTCGCGCTGGACGCGCTAACGGAATCCACGGCATTTTATGGGCTGACGGCCGCGCAGCAGGCGGGGGCGATCAAGTCCCTTGCCGCCGGAGTGTACGAAACGGCGGCGGCGGCAATCGCGGCGCAAAACGCATTGAAGGCCACACAGGATTTCTACAGTACCGCGCCGGATTCGACGCAGATCGGCGACTATTATCAGGGGCTGGCCGACCAATCCGGGGCGGACGAGGGCATTACAACCACGGTCAGTGTGTTGATTGATCCGGCGACCGAACGCGCGTTCATCGGATTTCGTGAGGATTTGGAGGAATACGACGCGACCATCTACGAAACCGAAATTACGTCCAATGCGCAGGGCACAATCGATGATTTTGAGGGTATACGCGATCGTTTGGGCGATTTAACCCGGCGACCGTGGATTATTGACGTTCGGTATGAGACTCAAGGCGTGCCGCCCGGCGCTCCGTCCACGGCGGGGGGCGGCATTCCACCCGGTGCCAATCAGGATCGCAGCCGACGGCGTGAAGGGGCTTACGTCGATCTGACCGTCAACAACTACGGCGGCGGCGACGTGGGCGGCGCGGTCAAATCCGGCGTAATGGCGGCATTTAGGAGTATGGGCTAATGGCGACTGTCTATCTGCCATATGGGTATATCGACCAGTTTGACGGCGTGAATCTGAGGACGGCGGTTGTGATGCCGCTGTTGTGCCGGCTCAGGGGGCCGCGGGCGGCGCGGATTTTGACGCTGGGTAACGGTCGGGCGCTCAACGCCTCAGGCAGTACGTCCGTGGCGGGGTTTCCCGTCACTCAGGAACCGGAGTTCCTGATTCGCGGTACCAATCCCGGTGATGGGGCAACGGTCAATATGGTGCTGGATACGATTGGGAGCAAATACGGCCGACAGGGGGCGCTACGTGTGCACATCCCCGGCAGCGCGCGCGTCCTGACGGCCCAGGCCGTTTTGGATTACGCCGAAATCGTTGACGACGGTCAGATGGACGACGGCGACGTGGTTAACTGGTCGATTATCCGCCTGTATTTCCAGCAATTAGAGATGTTCCATGACTAGTTGGAGTAATGCGAAATTGCGGGTCTACGACGAACTCGGAAAACAGATTTATTTCTCCGAGGATGTGATAGACGCGCAGAACAGTCTCGTTTGGCACGAGATTGGCCGCGGCGGGTCGGTGACGGTGCCGTTTTTCGGCACGAATGCCGATTTTATCTTCGACCGCGGCCGTCGCGTGTACGTGACTGTGACGAATCTGGACCTGCTGACCACTCACATCGTCGCCGATTTCATCATTGAGAATTCGTCCATCGTTGAGGAATCCGCCTCGAATAACGGTTATATCACGCTAATCAAAGTTTCTGGGCGCGACCTGATTAAGGAACTCGGCGAGAAGCCCGTCCGGCTGCGGCATATTTCAAAATACCGTATCGGTCGGTTGCCGACGGCCATAGGTAAAACGACGTTGCAGATGGGCGCGGCCGATACCGCCGACTACGTTTCTATGTCGCTGGTCGGCTGGACGGTGGAATTGGCAGACGGCAATTGGTCGGAAATCGTAGCACATACAGCCGGTGGACTGCTCACCATTGATCCGGCGTGGCAGGTGAACGTCGATGACGAAAGCGCGGCCGCGCCGTCGCCGCAAAAGTTCTATCTCTATGGCGCCGCATTTAGCGAGACGACCGGCAGCTATACCGACCTGAAGCAGGTTTTATCGGTTGATGGGGCGGCGGGGAAGGGCGCTGACTGGGTGTTGTACGAGGACGGCTATCAATCCACCGCGAACGGGTCGTTTGTCGCGCCGGGGAAGGAGGCCAGCCGCCTTAAGGCGTTGCAACTGATTGCCGCGCAGACCGGCGAGTATTTCGTGCGCGTGCCCAATGCGCGGCAGATTCAATGGCGGCGGGAAGTGCCCGCGCTAAGCCACCCACAGTATGGCTATCCGTTGAACCTCGTGGTCAAGGATAATTTCAACAAAATCAGCGAGGCGGTGATTCTGCCCGGCGCGAAATTAACCTATGACGTTAACGAGCGGGTGACACGTATCAAACCGACCGGATCGGGCAGCGGCGATCAGGCGTTGACGCTCAAAGATTTGCCGGTTGGGTTCCCTATTGCCGCCGGTTATACGTTGAGCGGCGAGTATTTGATCTACAACGCCGGTGAAAGTGGAGGGGGGTACGTTGCCCACGATTTGCGGCTGGACGGCATCGGCGCGGCGTCGGACGCGGCCGGGTCGCGGCAACTGGCGGCAACGGCGCTCTATAATGCCGCCCTGCTGTGGCTGCGCGAGCATAACGACGAACGTTTGGTTCTGGAATGCGAGGTACTGTCGGCCATTTCAATTGAACCGGTGACATACGTCTACGTCACCAATCCCGATTATGCGCTGGCTAATAAATTGATGTATGTGCTGGATGTGACGGTAAATTACCGTGACAACATGGTGCTATACAAGTTGCAACTGTCGGACAAAAAAGCGCCGGTAATGACCGAGGAACGGCTGCTGGCCGAGGCCATTCGGCAGACCGATGTGCAGCTGTTTTATACCAATGCACCGGCGCGTAACAGTCGGATGCTGGATAAGCGCGGCGGCGGCACCGGCGGCGGAGAATCCGACCATGAGCCGGTGACGGCGGGGAATGCCGCTATCGCCGTGGCGACCGGGCAGGTCGTTTCTCTCCAGTTGGCCGGGCCGTCGGGGTTGGAGATCGCCTCTACCGGGCTACGGATGGCCGATAGCGTGGCCGGGGACGGGTTGGGTATCAGCAACAAGGTGCTGAGCATCAATTTAGCACCCAACAGCGGGTTGTCGCTGGCCGGTGACATGCTGGGGATGGGGACGCCGGGCACTCTGAATGCGTTGACGACATCGGGCATAACCGGCGGGACTCACACCCACGCCATTACGGCCGCGAGTAATGCCAAGACGACCCCGGCGACGATCCTGAAGAGTGACACGTTCGGCGACCTGACGCTGCGTTACCTGACGGGCGACAAACTGATTTCGCCTATCGTGGAATCAGCCGGGTCGATTACTCTCGACCCGGCGAATAGCCTCATTTTTGCCGACGGCAATTTGTCGTTTGTCGGCGCTCGACAGATCAACACGTCGAGCGGCAGTCTGACATTGGCGCCGGGCGGGCCGCTCATCATCGACCCATCGGACAATGTTGCTCAAATCCATACCGATGTGACGGTGCGCACGGCCCACGCGGCGGTTGGCGTATTTCCGCAGACAGGTTGGCAGGTGAATTACAGCGGCGCAGGCTATTTTACGTCGCTGTTGGCTGATGAGTTGCATGTGCAATCGTTCATCGCCGACATTATGCGCGTTAAGGTCGGCGGGGAATATATTCCCGAATCGATGGGCCTGATCAGCCGCAATATTACGATCCCCGCCGTCGGCGGTACGGCTACGCTCTATATTGAGGACGTGCCGGGATGGACTGATATCGCCGCATTTGCCGCCGCCGATTGGGTACTCCTGCGCATCGTTGACCGCTCAGGCGGCGGCCTGGTTGTCGCCAGCGCCTGGGGGCAGGTGACCAATTACGCCGATTTGGACGGCGGCGAACAGAGTTGGACGTTCACAACACGTATTGCTACGACGGCCGTCGGGCGGATTGCCCGACGCGGCGATCTGGCGCTGGACTTCGGTAAATCCGGCTCGTCGTGGTGGTATGTGACGGTACTGGATCGCGCCGGGCCACACGCCGGTTTCGGCACGTGGCAGGGCAACAATCCGACGGAGGGTATTTCCTATCCTATTCGGCTAGGCCAGCTGCATGGCGTGAGCGGCGTTAATGAAATGGGTTTTCAGGCCGGATCGGGCCTGAGTTCACGCACGCGGTTCACCAATCTGCGAAATGAAATCCACGGTTCGCGTCTGTCGCTCTACGCGGGCGACGGGGCGAAATTACAGGTTAAGTTAGCCTCGGTCATTTTCTACCGAACGGCCGGGCAATCCAGCACGCTGCTACCTGATTCAGACGCGAGCAGCCTCAACGCGACCACGACCACCGGCACGTTCTACCAGGCGATCAACAGCGGCAGCGGGCAGTACATCACCAACGCCGCTAATCTGGCGGGCTATGTGGCCGTCGGCCTGAGCAACCCGGCGACATTCAGTAGTATCCATCACGTCGATTTGTCGGTGACATTCACGGCGACCGGATTCAGCGCCGATACGGCGCGGGTGTTCGGACAGGTGTTCGCGGCCGACGAGATAACGCCGCTAACGGGCGAGCTATTGATGTTGCAACGCTCCAGCAATGTCGGCAATCAGGTTGTGTCGCTAACTCTTCCCCACGACGCGGCCGCGACGCAGGCGCAATGGAACGGTGCAAAATTGCGGCTGCGATGGGAATACGACATCAACATCAATCAGGAGGCTATCCGGCTCGACCCCCAAGTGCCGTCTATCGGCGTGGGGAGTCCGCTACCGACCGGTCTGGAAACCGGCGGCGACGGGTTCTGGGTCGGTCGGGACACGACCGGCCAATACAAAATGCGATTAGGAAAGCCGAACGGGCAGGCGTTACGGTGGGATAGCGCCGACCTGTTTATTCGCAATGCCGCCGGGGATCGGGTGATCGAGTTCACGGCCGCCGGGGATTCGCGCTTCGCGGGCGTGATGACCATCGGCACGCTTGGCGGTATCTGGCAGGGGACGGGCACGTTTGCCGCGCCGACAACGGGGCTAAAAATATGGAACAATAGCGGGGTGGGACGGCTGGCAACGTATAACGGCGGTCTGGAACAAATTACGATCAACACGAGTGGGCAACTGACGGCAGGGGAGGGGAAGACCACTCTGGATCGAAATGGGCTTAGATTGTCTTCCGGCGGCGGTGCGTATTCATCCACCGGTAGCGTCAATTTTTACACTGCCGACAGTCAGTTTATAGGTTACGTGGGAGCAACTAATGACGTTGTACGGATAAAAGCAGAGAAAATAACCGGTAGTCCCACGGGGAGCACCGAAGTCGACTACTGGCGAAATGGCAATTTTCAGGTGCTCATAAATAGAGAAGGCGCTCTGGAAGGCGGAAACGTTTTCACGGTAGAACCTGAATATTCTCTTTTCACAAAGGGCGTCCTTATGAAGTCGTTGGGCATTGGAGATGGTCTGTTTCCTCCCCCTCCCACCGCCGGTGTTATCCGCGTCGCCCAACGCGCCGACAACAACACCTACCCCGACTCAACGCAGGTGGACATCTTCGCACGCACCGTCGGCGGGGTGCAGAAACTATACGCCAAATTCGGCAACGGCACGGTGCGCGAACTGGCGACCGCATAAGGAGATATGATGATTAGCGAGGAAATGATTAAACAACGTATTCAACAGCTACAGGCCGAACGGGCCGGAGTGGCGCAGGGTGTGCAGCACATGGCGGCCGAAATCAAACGCGGCCGGTATTTGCTCAATACCTATGACGGCGCGATCGGCGAATTGATAGCGTTGATAACCCCCGGCGACGTTGACGAATCCGACCAAACGCCTGAATGACATGACAACCGCCCTGCTCGCCTTCCAGTGGGTCAACCTCATCGGCTCGGCCGCAATCGTAGTGGTCGCCGTGCTCATGGCACGGCGCTGGCGAGACGCGCGGGCGCTTGTCGCATTCCCGGCGCTCTGGGGCCTGTTTGGCGTGATCTACTACGCGGCGGTGCTGGCCGGTCGACTGGAAGGGGACGCGCTGCTCCTCTGGGGCGCGGCGCATCGGACGCTGGCCGTGATTATGGTGATCGGGTTCCTGCTGGCGCTGTGTGCGATTCTGGCCGCGCCCTACCCGTTGCCGGGATGTGATGAGGGCGATGACATCGACTGAGACGCGCCTGATTATCGAGGTCGCCCTCATCACGATGGCCTTTACCGGCGTACTGGCGACGGGCCTCTGGGCCTACGTTCAGGCGCGGCGCAACACGCCCGGCGCGGTCGCGGAGCTGGTCGCGTCCAACGATGACATCGCCCGGCGGCTGCGAGCGATGGAGCGCGGCCGGGAATCCGACCACGAGATGCTGCTAAAGATGCAAACGCGGCTGGAACTGCAATCGGCTTTCGGCCGCGCCCAAACGGAGTACATTGGGCGGCAGGCGGCCTATAGCGCGATGCTGGCCGACCGGCTCAGGCAGTTGGGGCAGGACGTGCCGCCCGCGCCGGGCAACCCGCCTATGCCGCCGCCGGAATTGTCCACGCCGCTGATACTGCGGCCGGTTGAGCCGGCCGGGATTGAGAATTCGCTACCCGGTATTCTGGCGGAACTATTCAACAACGAGGAGCTGGACGATTTAGCCGGGCGCATCGGGGCGCGGCCGGAGGACCTAATCGGCGAGACGATTAACCGCCGCGCCTACTCGCTCGTGCAATGGGCGAGACGGCATCGGAAGCTGGATAAATTGGCATCTATCGCCCGGCAGCTGAGGCCGGAGGGAGGGATATGATATGGCTACATTAACTGTAGGCGGTGAATTCAGGACCATCGGCGCGGCAATTGCGGCTGCGCAACCGGGCGACACGGTGCGCGTGTTGGCGGGGGTCTACCGGGAACGGGTGGTCGTTGACAAGACGATCTCCCTCATCGGCGAACCGGGGGCTATCATCGACGGCGGATGGAACGGCGAGATAACAAAATCGTTCGCGTCGCAGGTGGTAGTGACGGGCCGGGGCGCGGCGGTCAGCGGTCTGACAATCCGCAATTGTCCGGGGCGCGGCGTGCTGGTCAACGCCGACGGCGCGACGGTGACGGCGTGCCGGATTGACCGGACGTATCAGGGCGCTATGCTGATTGGCGACGCCAACGGG
>Ga0138256_10003728_pt1 | contig 16181 bp, 13 predicted proteins | sample KNB2016incub_MG_FD_105486 | JGI IMG/M metagenome (GOLD analysis project Ga0138256, IMG submission 105486) | Active sludge microbial communities from wastewater in Klosterneuburg, Austria - KNB2014incub_MG | ecosystem: Engineered > WWTP > Activated sludge > Unclassified | place: Austria... | reverse complement strand
TGATGTTATAAAAATATTTAAAAGTACTGAAGCTCTACTCGAAGGACATTTCCTTTTAACTTCTGGCAGGCATAGCAACCAGTATTTTCAATGTGCAAAAGTGTTGCAGTATCCTGAATACACTTCTCAAATCTGTTCATTGATTGCAAACCATTTTAAGAATCACGAAATCGATACTGTAATTGCACCGGCAATGGGCGGAATGATTGTAGGTTACGAAGTTGCAAGACAATTAAATAAACGTTCCATTTTTACTGAAAGAGAAAACAAAGAAATGACTTTGCGCCGTGGATTTTCTCTTGCTAAAGGAGAAAAAGTTTTAGTCTGTGAAGATGTTGTTACAACCGGCGGATCTGTATTTGAAGTTATTGAGATTGTTAAAAAATTTGATGCAGAAATAGTTGGAGTAGGAAGTATTGTTGATCGTAGTAATGGTAAAGTTGATTTTGGGTATGAGTTTTTTCCATCGCTAAGATTAAATGCTGTTTCTTATCCACCAGAGGATTGTGCGATTTGCAAAGAAGGAAAATTGGAACTAGTAAAACCAGGTTCAAGAAAAGTTTTTTAATTACTATAGAAAATTACAGATGAAAATATTTATCTTATTGTTAGCATTCATACCATTAACATCATTTTCTCAAATAACTTTCGATCAATATTTCCAAAATAAAACTTTAAGATTGGATTATTATCATACAGGAAATTCTTGTGAAGATTCATATTCGTTTGATGAATTGATTGAAGAACCGTTTTGGGGTGGCTCAAGAATAAATTTGCTTGATAAGTTTGATTATGGCAAATATAAATTTATTGTAAAAGATTTTGATTCAGGAAAAGAAATATATTCACGCACTTACTCAACATTGTTCAGTGAGTGGCAAACTACTGATGAAGCAAAACAAACAATAAAAAGTTTTAGTGAAACAATTGTATTTCCGTATCCTAAAAACAACGTTATTGTTGAATTTTACTCAAGAGACAAAAAGAACGAACTTCACAAAAAGTTTGAGTATGTAGTTAATCCAAATAGTTACTTTGTAAAAACTGAACGCAAACTTAATTATGAAAATTTTGAAGTGATTAACAATGGAAGTTCAAACGAAGTTGTTGATATTGTGATCATACCTGATGGTTATACAGAATCGGAAATGGATAAGTTTAAAAACGATTGTGATAAGTTTGTTGGTTATCTATATAATGCTTCGCCTTATAAAGAAAATGAACATAAGTTTAATGTTTGGGGAATAATTGCTCCATCAACTGAATCTGGTACTGATATTCCGGCAGAAAATATCTGGAAAAACACAGTTGTAAATTCTCAATTTTATATGTTTGATCTTGATCGCTATTTAATGACGAATGATAATAAAACATTGCGTAACATTGCTTCAAATGCTCCATATGATCAGATATTTATTTTAGTTAATACAAAAAAATATGGCGGCGGAGCAATTTATAATCATTACTCTGTTTGCGTTAGTGATAACAACAGCAGTGAATATATTTTTACACACGAGTTTGGACACGGATTTGCTGGGCTGGGTGATGAGTATTATACATCAGATGTTGCATATAATGATTTTTATCCACTTGATGTTGAACCTCTTGATCCAAATTTAACTACTTTGGTTAACTTTGAAAGTAAGTGGAAAGATTTGATTGAAGAAGACTTGCCGGTTCCAACTCCAGTTACATTAGACTATAGAAATAAAGTTGGTGTTTTTGAAGGCGGAGGTTATGTGGCAAATGGTGTTTATAGACCAATGCAGGATTGTTCAATGAAATCAATTTCAGTGGATAATTTTTGTGAAGTTTGTAAACGATCAATTAAACAAATGATTGATTTTTACAGTGAATAATATTTAAGGAAAAATTTGAATCAAAAAAAGTTACATAAAACTGTTGAGACTATAGCATCACAAAAATTTGCATCAGATGAAGAGATGCTTACAACAGTAATAAATGAAATTGTTCATGACCAGACAATTGGGTTTACTGGCGGCCGAATTTGGAAGTTGTATCCTGAAATTGAGGGCTATAAAGTACTTTATCAAACAGGAAAAATTGATAAGATTGAAAAAGATTTTGTAATTCGCGCACTTGAGTACCCTGTGTTTGAACAGCTTGCACAATCTAGAACAATTTTAGGTCACGAAACAATTGAAGCTTTGCGTAAGAAAGGAATATTTAAGTATTCAGCATCAGGAGTAGGACACAAAAGTAAAATACAGGGTAAACCTTTTTATGAATATGTACTTGCACTAAATTCAAAAAATATTGATGAAGAACTTAGAATTAATCTTAGCATAATCTCAACAGCACTTACCTCACAAATTAAACAACGAAGAATTACTTACAGTGCAAATCAACTAAAAGCAGATATCAATAAAGCACGAGAATTACAGAAAAGTATCTTACCAGAACATGAGTTTAAATTTCATCATTTTGATATTTATGGAGTTACTGATCCAGCAGAAATTGTTGGCGGCGATTTTTTTGACTACTTGGATATTGGCGATAATAATGACAGAGTTGGAATTACAATTGGTGATGCAGCTAGTAAAGGTATAGCAGCAGCAGCAGAAGCAATGTATGTTTCAGGAGCTTTAAGGATGGCTACAACATTCGAGATAAAAATATCTCTGATAATGAAACGAATGAATGAACTTGTAAATAAAATATTTGAAGATGATAAGTTTACTTCTTTGTTTTATGGAGAACTTTCAACTTATAAAAATGGACTGTTTCTTTATGCAAATGCTGGGCACAATCCGCCTATGTTTTATAGAAGCGCAAAAAATAAAATTGAAATGTTGCAACCAACAGGGCCAGTTCTCGGACCAGCTCCGCAATCAAAATATTTTGTTGAGAATGTAAATATTTATCCAAACGATATTCTTGTTTTATATTCTGATGGTGTTACAGAGGCTGCTAATACTAAATTTGCTTTTTATGGTGAGCAAAGATTAATCTCAATTATCAAAAAGCTAAAAGAAAAGTCTGCCAAGGAAATTTGTATAGGAATACTGGAAGATGTAATTAAGTTTTCTAAAAATGGTTCTTACACTGATGACAAAACAATTGTTGTGATAAAAAGAAATCCAGAAAGTAATTTTTAAGTTTAGCAAATGTTAACTTCAATCAACCCAACAAATAATAAAATTGTTAACACTTATCTTGAAATGGAAAGTGAAGAATCTATAAAAATTATTTCACTCGCTGATGATGCATGTATTCAATGGAAGGAAACAACATTTGCACACCGCTCAGTGTTAATGAAAAATGCCGCAAAAGTTTTAAGAGAAAACTCGGAAGAATATTCTGTGTTAATGACTTTAGAAATGGGGAAACCAATTGCTCAATCGAGAGCAGAAGTTGAAAAGTGTGCCTGGGTGTGTGATTATTATGCAGAGAATGCAGAACAATTTTTATCTGATGAAATTATTAAAACAGAAGCAACAAAAAGTTTTATTTCATATCAACCACTTGGAGTAATTCTTGCAATAATGCCATGGAATTTTCCTTTCTGGCAGGTTTTTAGATTTGCAGCTCCAAATCTTATGGCAGGTAATGCTGGATTGCTAAAACATGCTTCCAATGTTTCAGGATGTGCTTTGGCAATTGAAGATGTTTTTAGAAAAGCAGGCTTTCCAGAAAATCTTTTTAGATCTTTATTAGTTACCTCAAAAAATGTTAATGAAATTATTTCAAATCCAAAGGTGCAGGCGATCACGTTAACAGGAAGTGTTCCTGCAGGTAAATCAGTTGCATCACTAGCAGGTAGTTTGATAAAGAAAACGGTTTTAGAATTAGGTGGTAGTGATCCTTATATTATACTTGAAGATGCTGATTTAGAAAAAGCAGCAATGTCTTGTGTAACTTCTCGTTTAATAAATGCAGGACAAAGTTGTATCGCAGCAAAGCGTTTTATAATTGTTCAAAGTGTTTACGGTGAATTTGAAAAATTATTTTTAGAAATTATGTCTAAGAAAAAAATGGGTGATCCTTTTGATGAAAAGAATGATCTTGGACCACAAGCAAGTATACAATTAAGAGATGAACTGCATGAACAAGTATTAAAAAGTATTGAACAAGGTGCAGAATTAATTCTTGGCGGAAGTATTCCAGAAATGGATGGAGCTTTCTATCCACCAACAATTTTAACAAATGTAAAACCCGGAATGGTGGCTTTTGATGAAGAGTTGTTTGGACCAGTTGCTGCATTGATTAAAGCAAAAGATGAAGATGATGCAATAAATCTTGCAAACAAAAGTATTTTTGGATTAGGTGCTTCAGTGTTTACTAAAGATGTTAAAAGGGGAGAGAGAATTGCAAAAGAAAAACTAAATGCCGGATGTTGTTTTGTAAATGACTTTGTTAAATCTGATCCGCGTTTACCATTTGGTGGAATTAAAGAATCGGGTTATGGAAGGGAACTATCTCCTTTAGGAATAAAAGAATTTGTAAACATTAAAACAGTTTATGTAAAATAATTACATTACACTTTTTACAATTCTTGTAATCCCCTCAAAATTATTTCTTTCATCAAATGTTGAATGTATTTCTAGTTCAACCTGAATCTTTTCCCCATTAATTTTATAATACTCGGCAAATCTTCCTTTAATAATTGGTGATATTTCCAGTTCTTCAAGTAAAATTTTTGTTTCGTTCTGATGAAAGTTAAATGGAGTAATAGATTTTATTGTCATTCGTTTCAAATCAAAAAAAGAATATCCTAACAAATCTGAAAACTCTTTATTTGCATCAATTATTTTTCCATCAACATCTGTAAAAAACATAGGCTGGGTTATTTTAGGAAAGATACTTTTATATTGATTTATAATTTTTCTTTGATTTCTTTTTTCATTTTCTATTTCAGAAATCTTTTCCTTTAAATTTAAAATTTCACGGATGAGTTCTTTTTCGGTGATAACAACGTCGTTTGAAATATAGTTACCCATAATTAATCCCTTAAACTAAAAGTTTGTAAATTCACATCACTAAAAAAGGCTAATTGTTTGGGAATGTAAATAGCTAATTTTAGCTATTTTTAAAAAATATATTGCGTTTATGGAACAAAATAAGTTAATGGTTGAAAACAGTTGTTAGCTAAAAATATTTTTTAACAAATTAGTTAAATCTTTTTTAAGAAAAGGTTTCGATAAATAATGTGTACAACCTGAACGCAGAATTTCTTCTTTTTCGCCAGACATTGCAAAAGCAGTTAGTGCAACAATCGGAACATCTTTGTACGCAGATAAACTTTTAATTTTTTGAGCAGTTTCAATTCCAGATAATCCCTTACCCAAGTTTATATCCATAAAAATTAGGTTATAAGTCTTTAGATTGATCATCTTTAATGCTTCTTCACCAGATTGAGAAAAATCAACTTTAAACTGATTCTTTAAAAACAATCTTATTATATCCCGACTTGTGCTGTCATCATCCACCATAAGTATTTGTGGTGTGTGAATTGATTTTACATTTTCAATTGTTTCTTGAGTTTCAATGTTGGCTATTTTGCTTTTATCTGAATTGAACTTTCTTGAAGGAAACAAAACAGTAAAAGTAGAGCCTTTACCAAATTGACTTTCCACAAGAATTTCACCGAGCATCAATTCAACAAATCTTTTAGAGATTGTTAAACCCAAACCGCTTCCACTAAATTTTCTACCCAATCCATCACTTATCTGCCTAAACTCTTCAAAAATATTATTAAGATTCTCCTTAATAATTCCGATTCCAGTATCGCTAATTTTAATTGCGGCATAATCTAAATTGTTTTTCGAAATCGTTTTAACTTCAACAATAATACTTCCTTTTTCTGTGTACTTAATTGCGTTATCAATTAAGTTATTTATAACCTGGTATAACAAATGTTCATCAACAGAAGCAAAAACATTTTGATTGTTTTTTTTAGCAGTTAAACTAAGCCCCTTTTTGGCTGCCAATGGTTGAAATAATTTTAAATTGCTATCAACAAAGCTAACTAGATTCGTAATAGTAAAATTAGTTTCCAGTTTGTCAGTTTCTATACTTGATAAATCAAGAACAGAATTCAAAGTTTCCATTAAACGCTTTCCACTTGTTAAAATAGTATCAGCCATTTCTGAAAGTTCCGGAGTTTTTATTTTGTCTCTAAGAATTTCTGAAAATCCTAAAATTCCCACAAGCGGGGTTCTAAGTTCATGACTAACATTAGTGAAGAAATTACTTTTTAACCTATCAGCTTGTTTAACCTTTTCTTTTGCTTCAAGTATTTCAGACTCACGCATTTTATTTTCGGTTACATCAACACTTACTCCGGCAAAAGCAATAGGTTTTCCGTTATCATCAGTAATTAAAGATGTAGAAAGATGTATTGGAAATTCTTCGCCATTTTTTCTTCGGTTGATAAGTTCACCGGACCAACCACCATTCAATGTTTCGGGTAAAATTTTCCTTACTAAATTCTGATCATTTTTTTCTGATCTAATAAATGAGATTGGTTTTCCAATAATTTCATTTTGGCTATAACCGTAAACTCTGCTAAATGATTTATTAACAAAAATTATTTTATCTCGCAAATTAGTTATGCAGATACACTCTGATACACTTTTTAATGTTTGTGCAAGAATAATAATTTTTTCTTCTGATAATTTTCTTTCAGTAATATCAGTTACAAAACCTTCAATGCAAACAACATTTCCGTTTTCATCATATATAGCACGACCTTTTTCCCAAACCCATTTTTCTAAACCTTGCCAGCTTATAATTCTATAAAGCAAAGTAAAAGGTTCATGATTGTTTACAGCATTTTGAACAGTTTCAAAAACCAATAATTTGTCTTCGTTATGAATTATGTGAGCATAGCTTACAACTTTATCATTAACTAGCTCATCCTTTCTGTAACCGGTTAATTGATAACAACCATCACTAACAAATTCCATTGTCCAGTTAACATTGTTTGCACATCGATAAGCCATTCCGGGCAGATTGCTCATAAGAGTTAGCAATTCTCTTTTTTGTTCGGCAATTATTTTTTCAGCAGATTTTCTTTCGGTTATATCTCTAACAATTGCTTGCAGATAAGATTCGCCTTGAAATTCAATTCTTTTTAAACTAACCTCAGCATCAAATAGACTTCCATCAAATCTTAAATGTTTCCATTCAAAAAACTGTGGTTCATCGTTAAGTGCTTTTGAAATTTTATCGTGTGCTTTTATTGATGAAGAATAACCATCAGGTTGATACTCAGGTGAAAATTGGTATGGCTTTTTACCAATTATTTTTTCCTTATCTGTTCTAAATATTTCTGTAGTTTTAAAATTACAATCAACAAAAATGTCATCTTTCATTAAAAATATTGCATCGTTCGCTGACTCAAAAAGTGTTTTAAATTTTAATTCACTCTGGGTTAAATTATTTAATGCTTTTTGTTTGTCGGTAATATCTGTAAAGAATATTGCTATAGAATTTGTAGATAACTTCATAGCAGAAAATTCATAAGTGCCGCTGAAATGTATGTCTTTATATTCGATAACCTGGTTAGAAAAAGATTTTCCTGTTTTAATTACACTAATAAATTTTTCTATTGTTTCAGAATTTGCGAGAGAAGGAAAAATATCCTGTATCTTTTTTGATATTAAAGCATAAACATCTATTTGCAAAATATTAACTGCAGACTGGTTAGTGCTTATTAAAATCAACTCATTATTTACATCTAAAGTATAAACAAGTACTCCAAGTGGTGAGGCATCAAGCATATTTTGAAAGCTCTGTGCAATGTTTTTAGCATTTGCTTCAGAATTTTTCTGGTAAGTAATATTATCACAAACAAAAAACACTTCGTTTATTGTTTCTGCATCATTAGAACTGTAAATAGTTTCTCTAACCCAAAAATCACTTCCATCTTTTCTTTTCATCTTCATTTCGTGCGAAGACTGTTTGCCCGATTCCAGCAGAACAATTTGAATTTGCTTATCAAGTCGTGCACCATCCAAAGGAATGAACAGTTTGGAAATATCTTTACCTAATAACTCGTTAACTTTATAACCTAATTCTTTAGCGCCATTTTTATTGATAGAAGTAATATTTTTATCCAGCCCGATTGTTATGCATATTAGCGGATGATTATCATAAAAAAATTGATGTTTACGACTATCATCCATTTTGGATAAATCCAACCTGTTATCACTTAATGTTGATTTGTTATTTTTGGATTTTTGGGGCATTATCGATTTAATTTATTATAGACTTAATTAAACTCTCGCTATAAGATAATAAGAATTATCTTTATTGTTAATATCGGAAGAGAAAAACGAACTATTATTCTTATTAATATCAAATTAAAGCAAATGATTGTTAAAATTTCGTATCAAGCTTATCTTTACACTCTTAAAAATTAACAACTGCAACAAATATTTGAAAAACTATAAACTTCTGATTCAATACGATGGAACTAATTATGCTGGTTGGCAAATACAGAAAAACAGTATAACAGTTCAACAAAAAATTACTGATGCTCTGGAAGTTTTAACTAAAGAAAAAATTAATCTTGTTGGTTCTGGTCGTACTGATACCGGTGTACATGCTTTTGGGCAGGTTGCAAATTTTAGAACTGAAAATGAAATTGATATTTACAGATTTAAACATTCCCTTAATTCTATTTTACCTTTTGATATTTCAATCTTAAAAATGAATGAAATAGATGTGGATTTTCACTCGAGATTTGATGCAAAAAAAAGAACTTACATTTACATGATTTCAAAAACCAAATCTCCTTTCTACAAAAACTATTCTTATTTTTATCACAACAAAATTGATGTAAATAAACTTAACGATTTAAGTAAAACTTTTCTTGGGGAAAAAGATTTTACATCATTTAGTAAAAAAGTATCTGAGCAAGAAAACAGAACTTGTTCAATATACAGCGCACGATGGAAAACGATTGGCGAATTAACTTACTTTTTTATTTCTGCAAACAGATATTTACATGGAATGGTTAGAGCTATTACAGGTACATTGTTAAAAGTTCAAGAATTAAATTATTCGGAATCGTATATTGAAGAAATGTTTAAATCATTAAACAGAGAAGTTGCTTTTGATTCCGTTCCACCTAACGGTTTATTTTTATACAAAGTGGAGTATTGACTATGCTAAATTTAAGTTCAAAAAAAGTTTTAGTTACCGGCGGCTCAAGAGGAATTGGTGCAGCTTGTGTAAAATACTTTTGTATGGCTGGCGCATCTGTTGCTTTTACTTATAAATCAAGTAGTGCCATTGCAACAAAGATCGAAAAAAGATATTCTAAAATATCTTGCTGCAAAGGATACAAGGTTGATATTGAAAAAGAAGAAGAGATAAAAGATTCTATCGCGCAAATCACAAAAGATTTTGGTAAAATTGATATACTTGTAAACAATGCAGGAATCTGGAAAGAAGGAAAAATTAATAAAATTAGTCTTGCACAGTGGGAAGAAACTTTAAAGATAAATCTTACTTCAATCTTTTTGTTTACAAAATATGTGGTACCATCAATGAAATTAAAAAGATCTGGTAAAATTATTAATGTCTCATCAACAGCAGGGCAACGTGGAGAAGCTGACTACTCACATTATGCTGCATCAAAAGGTGGAATAATTTCATTTACCAAATCTCTAGCATCAGAGTTAGGGCAATATAATATCAATGTAAATTGTGTAGCTCCAGGTTGGGTATTAACAAATATGTCAGAAAAAACTTTATCAAATAAAAAAACTTTTGAAGAAGAAATAAAAAAAATTCCTTTAAGAAGAATTGCTTCTGCTGATGATATTGCTGGTCCTGTTTTATTTCTCGCATCAGAATTATCAAGGCATGTAAATGGTGAGATTCTAAATGTTAATGGCGGTTCAGTTTTAGTTGGATAAATGTAAATGGAATTTTTAGCACAAATACATTCAAAGTTGGTTCACTTTCCATTGGCATTTTTAATGCTTTATCCAATCATTGAATTACTTTTTTTAGTAACTAAAAATGATTTTTACAATAAAGTTGCATTCTTATTTCTTTCAATTGGAGTGATTGGTTCTTTCTTTGCTGTATTGTCAGGTAATCAAGCTTTTAAGCTTGTAAGTAATTGGCAAGGTGAAAGTATGGCAATATTTAATTCACATCAAACCTTTGCAAATTTTACTGTTTGGTTTTTTACTGCATTGTTAATCTTAAGATATGTCTTCTTTATCAAAAAAAAATTGACAAAGGTTGTTGTAATCTTATTATTTATATCATCTTTAGCAGGAAGTTATTTTGTATTTCAAACAGGATTATACGGTGGAAAGTTATCCAAAACTGCAGTCATCAATTCAACAATAGATAGTGGAAGTAATAAGTAAATTTTTGTTGATAATATATTTCATTAATTTTGATCAAAAATGAATAAAACTTTTACATACATATTTTTAGTAATCTTAATACTCCAAACAAACATGTTTGCAGAAAAACCTCCTGCAAATAGAGCTACAGGTTTTTTTGTTGCAATCGGTGTTGGGCCGCGATTGCCTCTAGGAAATTTTTCAAAAACTACTGATGTTGGATACGGATTAAACGTTGAGTTTTCTTATACAGATAATGAGTTTATTCCGGTTTTTCTTTACGCAAATGTTGGGTTTGAACAATATCCAGGTTCGCAAAATTATTTTCAAGAAACTGATTACTCAAACTTTCATACTAATGCACTTCCTGTAAACATTGGTGCACGATATTATTTCGCCCCACTTTTAGAAAATGTTGTTTTATTTATGCCGATTATACAGGCTTCAGCTTCTTATACTTATTTCCAAACACTTAATGAATTTGATCAAAATGCTGGCAGAAATAATTTTCTAGAAGATAGTCACAAGTTTGGTTTTAGTGCTGGAGCAGGAATATCAATGTTTATGCTTGAATTGTTAGCTTCATATAATTATGTACCTGATAACCAATTTATTTCAGTGGATCTAAAAGTTAGAATCCCTTTGTATATAAATTTTTAAGGATGTTTTATGGATTATAAAAATATTTTATTAAACGTTACTAATCATATCGCTTTAGTTACATTTAATCGACCTGATAAACTTAATGCTTTGAATCACGAAACACTTGTGGAATTAAAATCTGTATTTGAAAAAATAAAATCCGATGAAAATATTTTTGTTGTAATTGTAACTGGCAGTGGAGAAAAAGCTTTTGTTGCTGGTGCAGATATTTCTGAAATCAACAAACTGAATATGCTTGATGGAAAAAAGTTTGCTGAGTTTGGTCAGGAAATATTTTCATTGATTGAAAAATTTGAAAAACCTGTAATCGCTGCTGTAAATGGATTTGCGCTTGGTGGTGGATGTGAACTTGCACTTTCCTGTCATATTAGGATAGCAAGTGATAATGCAAAATTTGGACAGCCAGAAGTTAACTTGGGAATTATTCCTGGTTATGGTGGAACACAAAGATTAACAAGATTAATAAACGCAGGTAGAGCAGCAGAAATGATTTTAACCGCTGATATGATTGATGCAAATGAAGCATTAAGAATTGGGTTAGTAAATAAAGTTTATCCGCAAAGTGAACTACAAAGTAAAGCTGTTGAAATCGCAATCAAGATTGCAAGTAAAGGACAACAAGCAATTAAATTAGCATTAAAAGCTATTAAAGTTGTTGATGAAGTTTCATTGCAAGAAGGTTTAAATATGGAAACTTCACTTTTTGCATTGTGTTGTGGAACTGAAGATTTTAAAGAAGGAACTCAAGCTTTTCTTGATAAAAGAAAATCAAATTTTTCTAATAAATGAAAGTGCATTATTCCATTTCTTAAGCTTGAACTTAAACTTGAACTCAAATAAAATGACTCAAAATCCAGTTTATAAAAAAATACTAATCATACTTTTTGCAATTGTAATTTTACTTTTAGTTGCTAACATAGTTGTTACAAAAATAAGTGACAAAGATGAACAGCCTAAAAATAGAGCATCATTATCGGGGATAGAGATTGATGGCTTATTTCATACAGCACTTAAAAATTATGGTTTTGCTGATAGCTGGATTGTTAAGAAAAAATTAAAAAAAATATCAGGTGATTCTCTTTTTGCAACTTATTCTGTTTCAGTACCTAAAGATGTGCCGATTCAGATGTTAATATTGGAAATGAAAAATATATTTTGGGAAAACGATATTACAATTGATGCAGAAGAAACATCAACAAATAAAATATCACTGCTAAAACTTGTATCCGGTAACAAATTAAAACTTGCTACTGAATTTACTTACAATGAAGAGTTAAAAAGAGAATTTGGTGCTATTTCCTTTTTAGTTTCTGATTTGCCGTTTGAAGATGAAGATGTGTTAATAGAATTATTTAAAACCCCAGAACTTTATTACGCCGTATTTATTCCCAGTGCTGAATCAAAAAAACAATTAAATGCTCTTACTAAATCTGAAAAAAGATATGCAGTATTGCTTAATGATGATATTACAGAATTAGATTACAAACTCTCTTCAAACTTTTCTGAAGATAGAATATTAAGATCACTTAAAGAAATTGTTACTGTATTTTATTCAGCAGCATTTTTTATTGTGGATGAAAAATCTGATTTATATGAGTCTAAAAATTATGCATTTATACAAACGCAGTTAAACAAAAGAGGAATTGTGCTTGTCTCTACAAATAAATTTAGCACGTTAAATTCTAATTCTCTAAATGTTGATTCAAAGTTTCAAGATTTTATGCTAAGTGTAAATAAAACAGATGAGAAAATATTATTAGTTACTGCTGATGAGTATTTATCTATCGTAAAACTTGTTCCGTCTTATAGAAAAATTGGTTATAAATTTATTTATCCGGGTGATATAATTATAAAAAGACAGCCGCTAGAGTGATTTGCCTTTTGTATCTACTTCAACAACTTCAATATTAAAATTACTAATCTTATCTTTTAATAGATTCTTATCACCGACAAGAACGATTGATAACGCATTGTTATCAACAAATAATTTTGCAGCCTGTTCAACTTCTGATTTAGAAATAGAATTTACGTTTGAGATATATTCATCAAAATAATCTTCTGGAAGATTGTATAAAATTTTCCCGGTTATTCCTGATGCTATCTGTCTATAAGTTTCAAAGTTTAAAGGAAATTTTTTTGTTAATGATGATTTAGCAAATTCCAATTCTGAATCTGTAATCCCATTGTGAATATTTTCTAATTCAAACAAAATTTCTTTAAGTGCGTTACTTGTATTTTCAATCCCAACAGAAGTTGAAACTTCAAAAAATGCGTTGTCTTTGTAATACTGAAAACGTGAAGTCGCCCCGTAAGTATATCCATTTCGTTCGCGAAGATTTAAATTTATTCGGCTTGTAAACTGTCCGCCAAGAATCGTGTTCAAGATCAATCTTTGAAAATAATCATCCTGACTTCTTAATGGTGAATGATGTCCAACTCTAATTTCGGTTTGAACAGAATCTTCTTTGTGAAGTAAGTAGATTTTCTTTTGTTGTGTTGTTGATATATTCTTAAAAGAAAAATCATTTTCAGCATTAACCCAATTATTTAAGTGCTTAGTTAAAAGTCTAAAAAGTTCATCATTTTTAATGTTGCCAACTACTACAAGATTAGAATTTGAAGGAACAAAATATTTGCGGTACTGATTTTTAATTTCTTCAAGTGTAATTGATGCAACTGTTTCTTCGTAACCTGAAACAGGGTATGAATACGAGTTTTGATCCCCAAGAACAACATTATCAAAAACCAGATCAGCTAAATATTCTGGTTCATCTTTACTTTGCAAAATTCTGTTGATCAGCTTACTTTGTTCTCTTTCAAAATCAGCTTTATTAAACGATGGTTGTAATAAAACCTTACTAAAAAGTTCAAGTGATTTTTCAAATTTATCAGAAAGTGTTTGCAAACTTAAATTTGTTGAATCATTGTCAGTTGAAATTCCAAAATTTGTTCCCAGCATATCAAATTCATCACTAAGTTCAAGTGCGTCTAATCCGCCGGCTCCTTCATCAAGTACAAGCGAAGTTAAATATGACAATCCATTTTTGTTTTTCGGATCAAACTTACTTCCGGCATTTATCATTAAGTTCAAACGAATCATTGGTAGATTAGTTTTGTTGATAAAATAAACTTTCAATCCATTGCTTAAAGTAAAAGTTTCAGTTTTTGGAAGCGTAAAATTTAATTCAGAAATATTAACCGGTTTTTGTGTGCGATCTAAAATCATAAAAATTATCCTTTTGAAATTATTCTGAGTTCAACAAAAGGTTTGGTAAGATAATTATTAACCGCACTTTTTATAGAAACTTTATCAACTGAATTATACCTGTTTAGATCAAACTCAAATGAATTTGGTTCGCCTAAATGAAATTTATAATGATTAAGATAATCAGCAACTGTATCTATGTTTTGCATTGCGAAAACAAATTGTGACTTAATTCCATTTTTGGATTTTTCAAGTTCTTTGTCTGTTACGTCATTTATGCAAATCGTCTTTATTTCATCCAAAATTATTTTTTTTATTTGATCAAGATTAATTCCCGGTCGTGCAGTAGAAATAATCATAAACTGTCCTCCAAATTTACCTGAATACTGAAATGCAGAAACGTCCTGTGCAATCTGTAAATCAAAAACTAACTTCTTATATAAACGAGAATTTTTTGAGCCAGATAAAATATCGGCAGCAACTTCTAAAGCTGCATCATCTTTACCAAAAATTAAATCTGAGTGCCAGGCAAGGTATAATCTATCTAACTGAACATTGTCTTTATGTTCAACTAAAATATTTTCATCAAGTTTTGGATAAGTAATTTCAGGCTTATAATCAGCATCGAATGGTTCAATCAAACCAAAATATTTTTCTATTAGATTTGTTGCGTTATCATTTTCAAAATCTCCGGCAACAACTAAACAAGCGTTATTAGGTGAGTAATATTTTTTAAAAAAGTTTTGAACATCATCAAATGTATAGTTCTCAATATCTTTTAAAAACCCGATAGTTGACCAACTGTATGGATGACCTTCAGGATAAAGATTTGTATTGATAAGTTCCCACGCCAAACCATAAGGCTGATTATCGTATCGTTCCAATCGTTCATTCTTAACAACATCTTTTTGATTATCTAATTTTTCTTGTGTAAGTGCTGGAAGAAAATATCCCATTCTATCCGACTCAAGCCACAGTGCAAGTTCAAGAGAATTAGCTGGAAGTTTTTCAAAATAATTTGTCCTATCTGTTGATGTTGAGCCATTTAAAGTGCCACCGGCTTCTTGAACATATCTAAAGTGCATTTCTTTAGCAACATTTTCAGAACCCTGAAACATCATATGCTCAAACAAATGTGCTAAACCGGTTTTACCCTTTGTTTCATATGCTGAACCTACTTTGTACCAGATATTTACTGATACAAGTGGAATTGATTTATCTTGATATAGAATATATTCAAGTCCGTTTTTTAATTTGCCTTTTGTACAGTTAAGATTAAGATGATTCAATTTTATTCCTGTTTATCTTTTAGAAGAAATTCAATTCGTTCAAGTTTTCCATCAATATTATTGTTCGGAAAGATACGAAGAATTTTTGCAAGCAGAGGATAAATATCTATGTTATCTATTGTTCCACAAGTGTAACCAGACTTGAAATCCGGACCAATTGCATAAAATATTCCGTGCATATCAAGATTGTAAGGATCGTATCCGTGATTGCCGAGTGGAAAATTTTTGGAGTATTTTTCAACATCTTTATCATCAAAAATACTGTAACCTAAATCTGCCAGAACAACAATATCTGCAACAAAATGATTACTCTTATAGTGAAGATGTTCCGGCAAATCTTTTTTACAGTAAACCTTATAATTTTTTTCTGATGCTTTAAGTTTGTTATAAACTTTTTCTTTTTGATTTTCATCCGGATAAATAAACATCATAGTTCCTTTATCCTGAGTATTAAAGTTAAATCCTTTTAATATTTCATTAATATTTATAACCCGATCAGGATTTAGTTCTGTCATTCCATGATCTGAAACAATAATTACGTTTGTGCTATCAAGTAAATTTAATTTTCTTAAACCATCAAAAAGTTTAGCAATCAAACTATCTTCTACCATAATTGAATAATTAACTTCTTCTGAATTTGGATCAAAACCATGTTCTGTTGCATCAGTCGAATCAAAATAAACATTAATA
>Ga0138256_10003727_pt1 | contig 16184 bp, 16 predicted proteins | sample KNB2016incub_MG_FD_105486 | JGI IMG/M metagenome (GOLD analysis project Ga0138256, IMG submission 105486) | Active sludge microbial communities from wastewater in Klosterneuburg, Austria - KNB2014incub_MG | ecosystem: Engineered > WWTP > Activated sludge > Unclassified | place: Austria... | reverse complement strand
CCGGTCGCGCAGTCGAGCGCGCCGGTCGGCTCGTCGCACAGCAGCACGTCGGGGCGCTTGGCGATGGCGCGCGCGATCGCCACGCGCTGCTGCTCGCCGCCCGAGAGCTGGGACACGAAGTGATCGAGCCGCTGGCCCAGGCCCACCAGCGCGAGCGCGTCCTCGGGGGTCATCGGCTCGTCGACCAGGTCGGTGACGAGGGCGACGTTCTCGCGCGCCGTCAGGCTCGGGATCAGGTTGTAGAACTGGAACACGAAGCCGACGTGCTCGCGCCGGTAGCTCGTGAGCGCCGCGTCGTCGGCCTGCGTCAGGTCGTGGTCGCGCCAGCGCGCGACGCCACCCGTGGCGGAGTCGAGGCCGCCGAGGATGTTGAGCAGCGTCGACTTGCCGCTGCCCGACGCGCCGAGCAGCACGACGAACTCGCCGCGCCGCACCTCGAGGTCGACGCCGCGCAGCGCGTGCACCGCGGTCGCGCCTTCGCCGTAGGTCTTGGTCAGGCCGCGCGCGACGAAGACGGGCGCGTCGGCGCCGGGCGGGGCGCCATTGCCGCCGGTCGGCGCGGCGGTGCTCATTCGCCGGCGCGGCGCACGAACGCCGTCAGCTCGTTCATCAGTTCGGCGTGGTGGCCGATCCAGACGTGGCCGCCGCGCTCGTAGTCGACGAAGCGCGCGTCCGGCAACTGCTGCGCCGTCCAGCGCGCGCGCCGCCAGGTGTCGAAGCGGTCGTCGCGCACGCTGACGACGAGCGCCGGCGCGACGATGCGCTGCAGCGGCACGCGTTCGAGCGTCGAGACGACGGCGGCATCGTTGAGCAGGCCGGCGCGGCGTTGGCTGATCGGCAACACCTCGCGCAGGATCGCGTCGGCGCGCGCCTGCTCGCCGGCGTCTGCTGCGTGCACCAGCCCGGGCGGCGTCGCGAGCACGCCGCCGAGCAACGCGTCGCGCGCGAGATGCAGTGCGGCCCAGTAGAGCGCGTCGCTGCGCAGCGCGGTGTCGAACAGCCACGCCGTCGCGCGCGTCGTGCCGGTGCCGCCGGCGGCATCGGGCATCCAGGCGGCGGGCACCAGCAGCGCGATGCCGCTCGTGCGCGCCGGGTGGCGCAGCGCGACCTGCAGCGTCGACGGCGCCCCCGCCGACGCGCCTACGACGACGGCGCGCGCTATGCCCAGCGCGTCGAGCAGGCAGGCGTGCGCGTCGGCCTGCGCGGCGGCCGACGCGTCGGCCGGCAGCGGCGTGCGCAGGTAGCCGAAACGCGACATCGCGACGACGCGAAATCCCTGCGCCGCGAGGTCGCGCCCGAGCGCCAGGCCCTGGTCCCAGCCGCCGCCCGCGCCGTGCACCATCAGCACCGCGGGGCCGGCGCCGAGCGTGGCGTATTCGATCGGCCCGCAAGGCGTGGCGGCGATCGCGCTGCCCGCGGCGACGCGCGCCCGGGCGGCCGCGATGTCGCGCGCCGCGGCGGCGCCGACGGCGGTCAGCGCGACGACTGCGCCGAGCAGCAGCAGGGCGCCGACGATGCGGCTCGTGCGGGTCACGACGGCCTCGTACAGGTTGGCGGCCGGCCGGGCCGCGACGCCGGCCCGCGGCGCGCCTGCATCACCGCCCTGGTCATCGTGCCGATCTTGCTCTTGTGTTGCGCACGGTTCGAATGATGCGTCGGCGCTGCGCAGGTGTTGTTGCGCTGGATCAGGGGTGCCGGCGCCGCCGCGCGGCATGCTGGCGACCGATGTCCGCTGCTGCCGTGCTCGCCGACCGCGAGCGTCTCGTCGTCGCGCTCGCGCGTTCGCTCGAAGCGGCGACCGGCGCGCCGGTCGAGCGCGTCGAGACGCATCTGTCGTGGCTGCTGCTGACGCGCGACCGCGCCTTCAAGATCAAGAAGCCGCTGACGCTGCCGTTCGCCGACTTCGCGTCGCTCGAGGTGCGTCGTCACTGCTGCGAGGAGGAGGTGCGCCTGAACGCCCGGCTGGCGCCGACGATCTACCTCGGCGTCGACGCGATCACCGGCAGCGTCGACGCGCCGCATTTCGGCGGCGACGGCGCGACGATCGAGTACGCCGTGCGGATGCGCCGCTTCGCGCCGGGCGCGCTGTTCTCGCAGCGGCTGGCCGCCGGCACGCTGACGGCCGGCGACATCGACCGGCTCGCCGAGCGCATCGCGCACTTTCACGCCGCGGCGCCGCGCGCCGCACAAGACAGCGACTGGGGCACGCCCGCGGCGCGCGCCGTGGCGGCACTGCAGGCCTTCGACGGCTGCGCCGTGCTCGCGCCCGACCACGTGCTCGGCTGCGCGACGCTGCGCCCCTGGCTCGACGCGCAGGCCGTGCAGCTCGCGCCGCTGTGGGCGGCGCGCCGCGCCGCCGGCCGCGTGCGCGAATGCCACGGCGACCTGCACCTGGCCAACGTGCTGGTCGACGGCGACGAGGTGCTCGCCTTCGACGGCATCGAGTTCGCGCCGTCGCTGCGCTGGATCGACGTGATCGACGACGCCGCCTTCGCTGCGATGGACCTGCAGGCCCACGGACGGCCCGACCTGGCGTGGCGCTACGCCAATGCCTGGCTCGATCATTCCGGCGAGCACGCCGGCGTCGCGGCGTGGCGCTATGCCGTCGTCTACCGCGCGCTGGTGCGCGCGCACGTCGGCTTCATCCGGGTGGCGCAGCGGCGCGAAGCCGGCCTGCGCAGTGTCGACGCCGACGCGGGCGAAGTCTCGCCGGCGGCCTATCTCGCCGTCGCGGTCCGCGCCGCGCAGCGCAACGACCGCCGCCTGCTGATCACGCACGGCCTGCCCGGTTCGGGCAAGAGCTGGCTCACGCAGCACCTGCTCGAGCGCGCCGGCGCGGTCCGGCTGCGTTCGGACGTCGAGCGCAAGCGCCTCGCCGGGCTCGCCCCGCTAGACGACTCGCGCGCCCGCGGCCTCGAGATCTACGACGCGGCGAGCACGGCGCGAACCTACGAGCGGCTGCTCGAGCTGGCGCGCGTCTCGCTGCAGGCCGGCCAACCGACGATCGTCGACGCCGCCTTCCTGCGCAGCGACGAGCGCGCTCCGTTCGCCGCGCTGGCGCACGAGCTCGGCGTGCCCTACACGATCCTCGCCTGCCGCGCGCCGCTCGCGCTGCTGCGCGAGCGCGTCGCCGCAAGGGGGCTGCGCCGCGACGATGCCTCGGAAGCCGACCTCGCCGTGCTCGACGCGCTGCACGGCGCTGCCGAGCCGCTCGACGCCGACGAGCGCGTCGCCGCGATCGACATCGATACGGCGGCCACCTGGGACGCCGCCGGCACGACAGCGGCCTGGCTGGCGCGCCGCATGGTGTGACAAGGCGTGAGCCGCGGCCGCGCGTTTGACGATCGTCAAGCGGGCAGGACGGGCCGCCGCGCAGACTCACGGCTGCAACATGGCCAAGAAGTTTCCCATCCACCCCGCGCACCCCGAACGCAACTGCTGGGGCTGCGACGAGTACTGCCCGTCGAACGCGATGCGTTGCGGCAACGGCTCCGAGCGCACGCAGCACCCGGCCGAGCTGTTCGGCGACGACTGGGCCGGCTGGGTCGCGGGCGCGCCGCCCGCCGACGCGCCGGAGCCTGACGCCGACGCGGCTCCGGGCGCAGCCGGCGTTGTCGAGTCGGCACCGACGGCTCCGTGAGCCTCGCCGGCACGCAGCGCCGTCAGGCCGGCGTGTCGAGGGCGGCTGCCGATGCCGCTCGCTCTGCCGCGTCGACGCTGCATACCGGCGCGAAGCCGCCGCCCGGCGTGCGGAAGTTGGTCGTCTGCCCCTGGTAGAGGCGGGCCGCGACCCACTGCACTGCGCCGTCGTAGGCGTAGGCACGCAGGTCGAACTTGAGCGCGCGCGGGCCGTCGTCGGCCGCGATGCGGCGCTCGCCGGGCGCGACGATCTGCTGCGCGACGTAGTCGCCGGCGAGGATCTCGCGCCAGGTGCCGCGCGTGAGCTTGTCGCCGCGGTACGCGGCGCGGCTGCCGTAGCCGGCCACCGGCTTGAAGAACAGCGTGCGCCGGCGCGCCCACAGCTCGTCGGCGCGCGATGCGTCGACCACTTCGGTGCGCGGCACGTGATCGAGCAGCACGCGCTGCGTCTCGGGCGGCACACCGAGTTGCTGCAACTGCTGCGCATCGCCGAGCCAGGCCAGGCGCCGCTTGTCGGCAACCAGCGCATGGGCGCGCGGATGCGGTGTCAGCACGACGGCGCGGGCGAGGCAGGCGGCATGCAGCGCTGCGTGGCGCGGCTCGTCGAGGTAGAAGTCGGTCAGCCGGTTGTAGACGACGTCGATCGCGGCGCCGGCATGAAGCAGCCGTTCCCCGCTCCATTCGAGTTCGGCCGCATCGGCGACGACGGCGTGCAGGCCGTGGCGTTCGAACAGGCGCTGGAACAGCAGGAACTCGGGGTACAGGTATTGCTCCTGCGGCGCGTCGTCGACGATCGCGATCGTCGCGGGCGCACCTCTGCGCCCGGCGAGCCGCCACTCGGCGCGGAACATGTCGACGATGCGCTGCTCGAAGGCGGCGATGCGCTCGGCCGACGGCAGCAGCGGCTGCATCGGTTCGCAGCAGGCGCGCTGTGCGCGCGCCAGCACGGCGTTGATCATCGCGCCGCCGGCGTTGGTGTTGATCTCGATCAGGCCGACGCGGTCGCCGGCGACGTGGAAGTCGTAGCCGAAGAAGACGGAGCGCACGCCCGGCTCGACACGCGCCGTGGCCGGGGCCTGCGCCAGCGCCCGCTCGCGCCAGGCGGGCAGCGCGACGACAGCCTCGACGGCGCGCACGACACTTTCGATGCGCTGCAGCGTCGCCGGCGGCACGAACACCGGCTCGGCGGCGAACAGATGCGGGCAGCGCTGCTCGATCAAGTGCGCCAGGCCGGGCTGGCCGAGCTGCGCGTCGAGCGCATGCGCGAGCGCTGTGCGGTCGAGGCTGTCGCAACTGCAGTCGCGGTTCAGCGTTTCGTTCAGCGTAGCGTTCATCGCGCTGTTCCGTTCTCGTACCAGCCCTTGCTGCCGTTGACGACGCGCACGACGAGCAGCATCACCGGCACCTCGATGAGCACGCCGACCACGGTGGCCAGCGCGGCTCCCGACTCGAAGCCGAACAGGCTGATCGCCGCCGCCACGGCGAGCTCGAAGAAGTTGCTTGCGCCGATCAGCGCCGACGGGCAGGCGACGGCGTGCGATTCGCCGAGCCGGCGGTTCAGGCCATAGGCCAGCGCCGCATTGAACAGCACCTGCAGCAGGATCGGCACGGCGAGCATCGCGATGACCAGCGGCTGCGCGAGGATCGCCTCGCCCTGGAACGCGAACAGCAGCACCAGCGTGGCGAGCAGCGCCGCGATCGACCACGGTCCGAGTCGCGCCAGCACGGCGTCGAGCGCGGCCGGGCCGTTGCGCAGCAGCGCGCGGCGGACGGCCTGTGCGAGCGCGACCGGGATCACGATGTAGAGCACGACGGAGGCCAGCAGCGTGTCCCACGGCACCGTGATCGACGACAGCCCGAGCAGCAGCGCGACGATCGGCGCGAAGGCGAACACCATGATGGCGTCGTTGAGCGCGACCTGCGACAGCGTGAACAGCGGGTGGCCGCCGGTCAGCCGGCTCCACACGAAGACCATCGCCGTGCACGGCGCGGCCGCCAGCAGGATCAGCCCGGCGACGTAGCTGTCGAGCTGCTCGGCAGGCAGCCACGGCGCGAACACCTGGCGGATGAAGAACCAGCCGAGCAGCGCCATCGAGAACGGCTTGACGGCCCAGTTGACGAACAGCGTCACGCCGATGCCGCGCCAGTGTCGACTCACCTCGTGCAGAGCGCCGAAGTCGACGCGCAGCAGCATCGGAACGATCATCACCCAGATCAGCAGGCCGACCGGCAGGTTGACGCTGGCCACCTCCATGCGGCCGATCGCCTGGAACGGCGCCGGCCACGCCTGGCCCAGCGCGATGCCGGAGACGATGCAAAGGAACACCCACAGCGTGAGCCAGCGCTCGAAGAGGCTCATCGAGGCGGGGCGGGAGGCCGGCAGCGCGGCGGCGGTCGTCGTCGAGTTCATTCGCGTCTCAGCTGCGGCCGATGTCTTCGAGCGCGGCGCGCAGCGCGGCGCGATCGATCGTGGCGAGCGGCAGCGCGAGCAGTTGCAGCATGCGGTAGCCCAGCGCCTGGCGCGTCAGCTCGAAGGCGCGCCGCCGCGCCGCCTCGCCGCCTTCGGCGTTCGAAGGATCGGGGTAGCCCCAGTGCACGCGCAGCGGCGGCTGCCCGTCGCGCCCGCCGCCGACGAAGGCGGGGCAGGGCTCGGCGGCAGCGCTGTCGCACACCGTGATCACGATGTCGACCGGCGGCGCGCCTGGCGCGGTGAACTCGTCCCAGCTCTTGCTGCGCAGCGCGCGCGTGTCGATGCCGGCGTCGGCCAGCACGGCGAGGGCGTGTGCATTGACGCGCCCGCTCGGCGCGCTGCCGGCGCTGTGCGCGACGACGTCGGTGCGCCCGAGCCGTGCCGCCCAGTGGCCGAGCATCGCCTCGGCGAGCGCGCTGCGCGCCGAGTTGTGCGTGCACAGCACGAGGACGTGGGTCGTCATGGCGCTTCAGCAGTTGACGGCGCGGCGGCGGCGCGGCGCGGCCGGGCCGCAGGGCCGGCCGTGGCAGCAGTGGGCGCTCAGGTAGCCGAGCAGCGCGTCCATCCGCTCGATCGATGGCCGGTAGATCAGGTGCCGGCCGTCGCGCTGCTGCGTGACAAGGCCCGCGTGCATCAATTCCTTGAGGTGGAACGACAGCGTCGACGCAGGCACGCCCAGCATCGCCGCCAGGGCGCCGGGCGTCATTCCGGCGACGGCGGCGCCGACGAGTGCGCGGAACACGCGCAGCCGCATCGGCTGGGCGAGCGCGGCGAGCGAAGCGACAGCGGTCGGTTCTTCCATAGTTCGAAGTTTATGGAAATATGGACCCGCGTCAAGGCACGCAGATCGCTCGCGCCCGCGGCTGCCAGACGATGGGCCCGCTGTCATGGCGCGCTCGCCGGGCTCAGGCCGCGGCCAGCCACTGCCGGATCTCGGCCTGTGTCGGGATCCGCCCGCTGCAGACCAGCCGGTCGCCGACGACGAGGCCGGGTGTCGCCATCACGCCGTGGTCCATGATCGCCTGCATGTCCGTCACCTTGACGAACTCGGCGTCCACGCCGGCGCCCGCGGCCGCCTCGCGCGCCACCGCCTCGAGCTTGCGGCAGTTCGCGCAGCCCGGGCCGAGAATCTTCACCAGCTTGCCCATCACAGTGCTCCTTGGGGAATGGAGGTTGCGGCCCGCGCGCGCAGCCAGGCCAGCGCGCCGGCCAGCAGCGCCGCAACGCCGATCAGGCCGAGTGCGATCCAGGCCGGCGGCACGCCATCGACCCACGCGCCGTAGGTCAGGCCGGCGGCGACGCTGAAGACGGCGACGAGGCCCACGTAGGCCGCTGTCTTCGGACGGCCCATCACGGCCGCGACCATCAACATGCTCTGCAGGCTCAGCTCCGGGTCGGCCATCAGGAATGCGAGCAGCGGGCCGCGATGCATGCCGAGGTCGAGGAACATGCGGGCCACCGGCACCTCGACCAGCGTCGGGAAGTACATGAACACGCCGAAGACGACGGCCGCGGCATTGGCCGTGATGTCGTTGCGGCCGGCGACGGCGCGGATCCACTCCGGCGCGATCCACTGCCGCAATGCGCCGACGACGAATACGCCCGCCACGAGCAGCACGAAGATCTGCTTGACGAAGCGCCACGACTCCCACAGCCACGCCTGCCGCTCGCCGGCATCGAGCCGTCTCGCGAAGTGCAGCACCGCCGCCAGCGCCGCCGCGACGGCGACGGCGCGTCCGGTGAGCGCGACCTGCAGTCCGCCGGCGATCGGCGCCAGCCGCAGCGCGGCGACGACCAGCGTGGCGGCCGCCAGGGCGAGCGCAGCGAAGGTCCAGCGGTTCGCACCCTCGACGATATTCTCGAGCCCGCGCCACGACGCGATGCCGATCGCGACCAGCATGGCGATCAGCAGCGAGCCCTGCACGCTGACGCCTTCCTCGCCTCGCGCGGCGTCGAACGGGACCCAATCCGTCAGTGTCGCTTGCCAGTTGCCGGCCCATCCCAGCGGCAGCTCCAGCGCCGCCAGCGTGGCATCGAGCGGCGCCACCTTCAGCGTGCCGGCGACGAGCACGGCGACGAGCGATGCCAGCACGCCGAGCGCGGCGCCGCCGATGCGCGCCGCGCCGGCGAACAGCTCGTCGGTGCGGGCGTCGCGCGCCGCGTCGTCGCGCCAGAACAGCAGCGCCATCGCGAGTCCGATGCCGATGCCGAACGCCAGGCACAGCGCGATCCGCGCGAACGCGAACTCCGCTCCGAGGATGCTGCCGGTGTAGGCCAGCGCCAGCACGTTGCCCGCCGGCGCGAAGAACAGGAACGTGATCGCCGGGCCGAGGCCGGCGCCCTTGCGATAGATGCCTGCGAACAGCGGCACGATCGTGCACGAGCACACGGCGAGCAGCGACCCGGCCGCCGCCGCCGCCGGGTACGAGACGCGCCAGCGCGTGCCGCGTCCGAGCCAGCGCGTGATCGCCGCCTTCGGGATCAGTGCCGTCATCGCGCCGGCAATGAAGAAGGCCGGGATCAGGCACAGCAGCACGTGCGCTGCCAGGTAGGCGGCGAGATTGCCGGCGCCTCCGCGCAGCGAGAAGAGCAGGGCGTCCATGTCGCCCCGTTCAGCACGCCTGATCGCGGTGGATCAGTTGCTTCGCAGCCATGGGTCGCAACTCCTGCTTCGTGGCACCGGACGCTGCAACCATATCCATCTCTATGCCATGCCGGATTGAGCCATCGCAACGCGCAGACCTGTAGCCGGGCGCCTTCGGGGCAACGTCGGGCCGTTCCGGTTGCCCCCTTCGCCACCGGCGCGCGGACGGCAGCTGCCTCGGGTGCCGAAAGCGCACCGACGCCTCAAGTCGCGCAGAGCGCCGGCAACACCTCGCCGATCGGCTCGCGCACGACGGCGTCGGCCAGTTCGTCCATCGGCGTCGGCTGGTTGTTCAGGATGACGACGCGCGCGCCGGCTTCGCGCGCGATCGGCACGGCGCCCGCCACCGGGTAGACCTGCAGCGTGCTGCCGACGGCGAGGAACATATCGGCCTCGGCGGCGGCCTTCATCGCGCGGTCGATCACTTCGGGCACCAGCGCCTGGCCGAACGAGATGGTGTCGCTCTTGAGGATGCCGCCGCAGGCCAGGCACGCCGGGTCGGGGTCGCCTGCGCGCACGCGCTGCAGCACCTCCTGCATCGGGCGCCGCTCGCCGCAGCCCCAGCACATCGTGCGGCGCATCGTGCCGTGCACTTCGACGATGCGTTCGGCGCTGTTGCCGGCGATGCGATGCAGCTCGTCGATGTTCTGCGTGATCAGCGCGTGCAGCTTGCCGCACCGCTCCAGCTCGACCAGCGCGAGGTGGCCGCGGTTGGGCTGCGCCGTCCAGGCCGGGTGCTCGAGCCGGCTGCGCCACGCGGCCTTGCGCACCTCGGCGTCGGCAAGATAGTTCTGCAGCGTCGATTGCGCCTCGGCCGCCGGGTTGCGCGTCCACACGCCCTGCGGACCGCGGAAGTCGGGGATGCCGGAGTCGGTCGAGATGCCTGCGCCGGTGAGCACGACGACGCGCCGCGCGTCGCCGATCCAGCGCCGCACCTCGCTCAATGCAACGAAAGAGTTCGCCATCGAAGTGCGCAGGCCGCAAAGCCGGCCCGCGGCCAAGCGTAACCGAGGTTCGCCGAGCTGCGCCGCCATGAACGGCTGCACGCCGCGTGTCGCGTTGTCCATGCGCATCCGGCGAAGCCTTCAACGCCGACTACCAGAGCCTGCCGCCCGCCATCGTGGCGCAGCGCGCGTGCAGGAGCGCGCTGTGGCTGTCGGAAGGCGTGCTGCGGCGCCCGGTGCGGCTGCCGGGGGCGATGCGGCTGCGCGGATGAGGGCGTTCAGGCGAACGCGACCGCTGCGCCGCCCGCCGCGAGGATCGGCAGCGTGGCGATCAACACGTCGCGGCGCGCCGGGCCGCGGCCGAGCGCGCCGACCATCGCGGCCTTGACGAGCGTGTTCGACAGCACGGCGATCACGATGCCGGCCGCCGCCGTCGCCGCGTAGCCTGCGTTGCGCGAGTCGCCGGCCAGCGACAGCGTGATCGCGTCGACGTCGGCGGCGCCGGCGAGCGCGGCGACGAGGTAGACGCCGACGCCGGGCAGGTATTCCTGCGCCAGCGCGACGACGAGCAGCACGGCGGCGAACAGCGCGCCGAAGCGCACCGCCGACGCGAGGCTGAACGGGTTGCTCATCGCCATCTCGCCGTCACCGCCAGTGGAGTCGGCGGCAGCCGCGGCGCCCGCGCGCCAGTGCCACGCGGCCGCGCCGACGGTGACGACGAGCATCGCCGCCAGCGGCAGCCACAGCCGCGCGAGCAGCGGCAGGTTGACGATCGCGACGATGACGCCGACGCGCGCGAACATCACGGCCCACGCGATCAGGATGCCGGTGGCGACGGCGTGCGCGTCGGCCGGCTGCGCCGCCTCGCGGCTGCGCCGCGCGAAGGAGAGCGTGACGGCGGTCGACGACACCAGCCCGCCGGCCGCCGCCGTCACTGCGCTCGCATGCAGCGGCCCGAGCCAGCGCATCGCGACATAGCCGACCAGCGACAGCGCCGAGATCAGGATCACCAGCAGCCACAGCTTGTGCGGATTGATCGCGTCCCACGGGTCGACCGGCGCGTCGGGCAGCAGCGGCAGCACGATGAAGGTGGCGATCAGCAGCTTGATCGCGGCGAACAGGTCGACCGTGCCGATGCGCTGCACCAGCCCGTGCAGCGGCTGCTTGTAGGCGAGCACGGCCGAGGTGACGACGCCGAGCGCGACGGCCAGCGCCGGATCGCCGGCGACGACCATCGCGCCGAGCAGGAACACGGCGATCGCCGCGATCTCGCTCGTCAGCCCCTGCGCCTCCTCGTGTTCGAGGTTCTGGTGCACGTAGCTCGCGACGACGGCTGCGCCGACGACGGCCAGCGTGACGACGAAGGTCCACGGCGCGTCCCAGGCCTGCGATAGCCAGGCCGACGCGGCGCCGATCAGCGCCAGCAGGATGTGCGTGCGGATGCCGCCGAACGAGCGGCCGGGCTCGGCCGCCTTCTTGCGCTCGCGGTCGATGCCGACCAGCGCGCCGATCAGCAGCGCGACGAGGAAGCTGCGGGCGATCTCGATGTCCATCGGGCAGGGCGTGACGCGGTGCCGCGAGTGTGCACGAGTCGCCGGCCACGCGGACCGGCAGGAGCCGTCAGGCCGTCAGGCTGCGGCAGGCGCGCATCAGCTTCTCGCGCGCCTCGTCGGCGACCGGCTGCACGTCGGCGCGGCCGACGAGCTGCACCATCGTCTGCGGATCGAGGAAACCGACGACGACGCGGCCCGGCCGCTCCTCGCGCACGATCACGTTGCATGGCAGCAGCAGGCCGATGTCCGGCTCGGCCATGATCGCGCGGTGCGCCAGCGGCGGGTTGCAGGCACCGAGGATGCGGTACGGCGCCATCTCGACGCCGAGCTTGGCCTTCAGCGTCGCCTGCACGTCGATCTCCGTCAGGATGCCGAAGCCCTCGGCCTTCAGCGCGGCGGTCACCTTCTGCAGCGCGGCGTCGAATGATGCTTCGACGACGGTATCGAATCCATAACTCATCGAACGGGTACTCCGGGTCAGGGGTGGGTCAGGCACCGGCGAGTGCCGGCGCCTTCAGCACGGCGCCGTCGCGGTCGATCACCGTGACGTCGACGTCGATCGCGCCGCGCACGCTCTGCGTGACGGTGCAGAAGTCTTCGAACTGGCCGAGCGCTCGCTCCGCCATCTTCAGCTCGGCCGCCGGCACGCCGAGATGCAGCTCGACGCCGATGCGGCCGATGCGCAGCCGGCCCTGCGCGTTGCGCGCCTCGCGCACGCGCGCGACGGTGCGCAGCGGCCCCGGCTCGTTGCGGAACTTGCGCAGCGAAAACAGCAGGCTGGCCGACAGGCAGTTGGCCACTGCCACGGCGAGCAGCCGCGCCGGGCTGGGTCCGGCGTCGCCGCCCAGCGGCGCGGTCTCGTCGGTGACGAGCGCGGGCACCGCAGGGTTGTCGAACCGCGCCTCGAAGCGGTAGTCGGCCAGCTGCCGCAACTCGATCGTGAACTCTTCTTCGGTAGCCATCGCGCTCCTCGGTTCGGGGTGTCAGTTCTTGCGCGTCGGGCAGGTGCCGATGCCCAGCAGCGTGTAGGCCGGGCACCAGCCGACGAGGCCCGTGACGATCGGCAGCACGCCGATCCAGCCCCAGGCGCCGATCGCGCCGGTGGCGGCCGCGCCGACCAGCGCGACGCCGGCGACGACGCGGGCGATGCGGTCCCAGGGTGCTTCATTGACTTTCATGGCTCTCTCCTCTTCAGCGGTTGCAGGTTGCGGGGGAAGTTCGAGAACGTCAAGGTGCCGCCTCGGCGAGCTGGCGGTCGACCCAGGCGAGCAGGTCGCGCGCCGACATCGCGCCGCTGGTGCGGCCGACCTCCCGGCCGCGATGGAACAGCGCCAGCGTCGGGATGCTGCGGATGCGGTGGCGCACGCTCGTCTTGGGCGAGCCGTCGGTGTCGACCTTGGCGAAGCGCACGTCGGGGCGCTGGCTCGCGGCCTGTGCGAACTGCGGCGCCATCATGCGGCAGGGGCCGCACCAGTCGGCCCAGAAGTCGACCAGCACCGGCAGTTCGGTGCCGGCGACGTAGGTGTCGAACGACGCGTCGTCGAGCGCGAACGGCTCGGCGGGCAGCAGCGGCTTGCCGCAGCGCCCGCATTGCGGCTCGTCGCCCAGCCGCTCGTCGGGCACGCGGTTCTTCGCCGCGCAGGAGGGGCAGACGAGTTGCATCGCGGGCCTCCTCGTCGCTCAGACGTTGCAGCCGGCGGTGCCGGCGCGAGCGCCCAGCTTGCGCAGGATCTTTTCCATCATGCACCAGTTGGTGAAGCCGCTTTGCAGCAGGTTGACGCCGACGAATGCGGTGAATGCCAGCCACCAGGGGCTGACGAACAGCGGGCTGCCCTCGATGCCGAGCGCCAGCGACAGCAGGATGAAGGTGCCCGCGACGATGCGGGTGATGGACCAGGACGTCATGGATGTGCTCCTTGGGTTGATGACGAGTGGGAAGCGGCGATCGCGGCCGCCGGCCGGCGGCGGTAGGCGACGAAATAGAGCAGCGGGATCACGACCAGCGTCAGCAGCGTCGAGACCAGGATGCCGAAGACGAGCGAGATCGCGAGCCCGTTGAAGATCGGGTCGTCGAGGATGAAGAAGGCGCCGAGCATCGCAGCCAGCCCCGTCAGCACGATCGGCTGCGCGCGCGTCGCCGCCGAGCGCACGACGGCGTCCTTCAGCGGCACGCCGTCGGCGAGCTGCAGGTTGATGAAGTCGACCAGCAGGATCGAGTTGCGCACGATGATGCCGGCCAGCGCGATCATGCCGATCATGCTGGTGGCGGTGAACTGCGCGCCCAGCAGCGCATGGCCCGGCATCACGCCGACGATCGTCAGCGGGATCGGCGCCATGATGATCAGCGGCGTCAGGTACGAGCCGAACTGCGCGACGACGAGCAGGTAGATGAGGATCAGCCCCACCGCATACGCCGCCCCCATGTCGCGGAAGGTCTCGTAGGTGATCTGCCACTCGCCGTCCCACTTGACGGCGTAGTCGCGCCACGGGTCCTCGGGTTGGCGGATGAAGTATTCGCCCAGCGTGCCGCCGCCAGGCGTCGCGAGCTGCGACAGCTCGCTGCGCATGCCGAACATGCCGTAGAGCGGGCTGTCGCGTCGGCCCGCCATGTCGGCGACGACGTAGTTCACCGGCAGCAGGTCCTTGTGGTGCACCGGCTGCTCGCGCAGCGTGTCGGTCTGCGTCACCAGCTCGCGGATCGGCACCAGCTGGCCCGCGGCGCCGCGCACCGCGAGCTGCAGCAGCGCGTCGATCTCGCCGTGGCGCTCGGGCGCCAGCATCAGCGTCGCCGCGGCCGGGTACTTGCTTTCGTCGTGCAGCCAGGTCGCGGCATCGCCGGCGAGCCCGGCGCGCAGTGTCGCGACGATCGCCTGCTGCGCCACGCCGAGCATCGCCGCCTTGCGGCGGTCGATCACGAGCAGCGTCTTCGGTGCGTCGGCGATGCTGCTGTCGTCGACATCGACGATGTCTTCGGTGCGCTCGAACACCGCGCGCACCGCCTTGGCCACCTGGCGCCGGCCTTCGGGCTCGGGCCCGTAAACCTCGGCGACGATCGGTGCCAGCACCGGCGGACCGGGCGGCACCTCGACGACCTTGACGTTGGCGCCATGGCGCCGGCCGATCTGCTGCAGCGCGGGGCGCAGCCGCGTCGCGATGGCGTGGCTCTGCTCGTCGCGCCGCGACTTGTCGACCAGGTTGACCTGCACGTCGCCCATCTCGCCGCCGGCGCGCAGGTAGTACTGGCGCACCAGGCCGTTGAAGTTGATCGGCGCCGCGGTGCCGGCATAGGTCTGGTAGTTCGCGACTTCGGGCTGGCGCGCGAGAAAGTCGCCCAGCTCGCGCAGCACGGCCGCCGTGCGTTCGACCGGCGTGCCGGCCGGCATGTCGACCACGACCTGGAACTCCGACTTGTTGTCGAACGGCAGCATCTTCATCGCCACGAGTCCGGCCACTGGCAGCGCGAGCGAGACGACGATCGCCGCCGCGACGCCGGCGCCGAGCAGCGCGCGGTTGCGCGCGCCGCGGCGCTCGTCGAGCAGCGGCGCGAACATGCGCTCGAAGAAGGGCGCGATGCGCGCCGCGAGGCCGGTGCCGGCGGCGCCGCTGCCATGCGCCGCCGCGTGCGGCTTCATCCACAGCCGCGCCAGCCACGGCGTGACGACGAAGGCGATCGCCAGCGACAGCAGCATGCCCATGCTGGCGTTGATCGGGATCGGGCCCATGTACGGGCCCATCAGTCCGCTCACGAAGGCCATCGGCAGCAGCGCCGCGATCACCGTCAGCGTGGCGAGGATCGTCGGGCCGCCGACTTCGTCCACCGCGCCGGGGATCAGCTGCGCCAGCGTCTTGTCGGGGTGCAGCGCCTGGTGGCGGTGGATGTTCTCGACGACGACGATGGCGTCGTCGACCAGGATGCCGATCGAGAAGATCAGCGCGAACAGCGACACGCGGTTGAGCGTGAAGCCCCAGGCCCACGATGCGAACAGTGTGGTCGCCAGCGTCAGCACGACGGCGGCGCCGACGATCGCGGCCTCGCGGCGGCCGAGCGCGAGGAAGACGAGCGCGACGACGGACGCGGTGGCGAACAGCAGCTTCTGGATCAGTTTCTGCGCCTTGTCGTTCGCCGTCGCGCCGTAGTTGCGCGTCGTCGCCACCTCGACGCCGGCCGGGATCACGGTGTTGCGCAGTGCGTCGACGCGGCGCATCACGGCGTCGGCGACGTCGATCGCGTTCTGCCCCGGCTTCTTGGTCACGGCGATCGTCACGGCCGGGTACTCGCCGGCGTCGGCCTCGCCGTGGCGCACCAGGCGCGCCGCGGGCAGCGGACCGTCGCGCACGGCGGCGACGTCCTGCAGGAAGACGGGCCGGCCGGCGTGCACGCCGACGACGAGTTCGCCGACTTCGCGCGCGTCGCGCAGGAACGGGCCGGCCTCGAGGGCGACGGCGCGGTTGGCGCCGAGCAGCTCGCCGACGCCCGAGCCGAGGTTGGCCGACTGCAGCGCGCGGCGCAGGTCGTCCACGGTGACGCCGGCGCCCGCCATGCGCGCCGGATCGATCTCGACGCGGATCGCGCGGCCCGGGCCGCCGATCGTCGTCACTTCGCGCGTGCCGGGCACGCGCTTCAAGTCGTTCTCGACGCTGTGAGCGACGCGCTCGAGGTCGAACGCGCCGGCGTCGGGCGCCTTCGAATACAGCGTCAACGCGACGATCGGCACGTCGTCGATGCCCTTGGGCTTGATCAGCGGCGCGCCGACGCCCAGGCCGGGCGGCAGCCAGTCGGCATTGGCGTTGACGGTGTCGTAGAGCCGCACCAGCGCCTCGGTGCGCGGCACGCCGACCTTGTATTGCACCGTGACGACGGCGATGCCCGGGCGCGTCACCGACATCACGTGCTCGACGCCCGTGATCTGCGACAGCACCTGCTCGGCCGGCGT
>Ga0138256_10003726_pt1 | contig 16186 bp, 15 predicted proteins | sample KNB2016incub_MG_FD_105486 | JGI IMG/M metagenome (GOLD analysis project Ga0138256, IMG submission 105486) | Active sludge microbial communities from wastewater in Klosterneuburg, Austria - KNB2014incub_MG | ecosystem: Engineered > WWTP > Activated sludge > Unclassified | place: Austria... | reverse complement strand
GTTTTGTCCTGTCATTAGATTTGAATTAGAGCTCAAAATTCACGAAAATTTCAAAAGTCTATTCAGCGTCCTTGACGTCGATGATCTTGCGGCCTTTATATGTTCCGGTCTTAGCGTCGATTCGGTGCGGCACTTTTGCTTCGCCGGTATCTTTATCCAGATAAAACTGTGGCGTGTTGAGCGAATCATGAGCGCGGCGCGTTCGCGTGCGTGCATGTGAATGTCGTCGTTTTGGATTTGGCATAATTTCTATCGAAAATCGTAAATAGTAAATCGTTAACAGTTAACTTTATTCGTGGTAAACGCGTTCGATTAACAATTAACGACTTACAATTAACGATTGACGCCTATTTCAAATTCTTCAGTGCAGCCCAACGAGGGTCGATTTCGTCGTCGGCACACTTACAATCTATCAAATTTAGGTTAGAACCGCATTTTGGGCAAAGCCCGCGGCAACCTTCCCTGCAAAAGGCCTGTTCCGGCATCGCAAGCAGCACTTGCTCGCGAACAACCTCAGCCAGATCGATCCGGCCACCGGCAACGATCGATTCGTCCAACGCCTCGTCGCTGATCTCGACATCTGCCTTTACTTCTTCGTCGCCGGGATCGACAAAAATGGCTCGAAATGGCAACATCAGGTGCCGCTCGATCGGCTCGAGGCATCGAGTGCAGTCGATCGAGACGTCGCCCTCGACCGCACCGCTAAGGTGCCCTTTTCGTTCAGTTCGTTGGATCTCGCCGTTAAATACTAACGGGCCAATCAACCTTACCGATTCGCCGTCGAGATCGATCTCAGCCAGATCGAACGTCTGAACTATCGCCTTCGCAGCGATCCCCAGGTTGGCCAAGTCGATAATCATTGTCAAAATGCAAACATCCGCGAAACCCGTCGCAGAAGGCAAAGGGTTTATTATAGCGTCTCGGTATCACCTGTCAAACCGAAAAACCGTCCGTGACTACTAATCCGAAATCGTAAATGCAAGCTCGGAGCGGGCGGTTAGGCTTGCTGCGATCCTTTCCCAAATCTCAGTTCTTTCGTCGTTGTGGTAAAGGTCGGATAACAGATGATTTGTCTCGCCAACGTTTTCTATGTAAAACATGATCATTTCATGCTTCTTTTCCGCATCGGGTACGGTCAGAAATCGCGACGCCATCAATTCATCTTCGACGGTGTATCCCATTTTCACCAGAAAATCTTCGGTCAGCACGCCTTCTCCGTGGGGATTTTCGCGACGTGCTTCGCGGTTTCCATAAGCAAATGTATTGTGCCGGAACAAATGCGAACCGATCTTTCTTGCATTCGCAAAACTGTAGCGATAAATTTCGGAGCTTTCCTTTAGTATCTCTTCGAACTGAAAAATAAACAGCCGTTTCACCCGTTTATTTTTATCGGCATCCACAAAAACATATCGCTGGCCATTCGCCATTTTTGGAATCACGAACCCAAATTTCCCGACGTATTTGAAGTTTCCGTTAACGCGAACCTTAATCTTCGGAAAAGCGGCAGAGCTCAAGACGTTGCGCGACACCGCCCTCTCCGGGTTCTGGCCATTAGCCGAAAACACCAGAACGAGCAAAAAGACAACCAAGATAGCCCGATGTTTCATCCCGATTTCTCCTTTAAGTATTCCTATTACACTAGTTTCGAACCGACCGCCTCGTCCAAGGATTTAATACCTCGGTCTTGCAGGATGCGGGCCAAACCCGCATTTACAGTACTTGCAAATCCAGGCCCGCCATAGATGAAACCAGTATATGCCTGAACAAGCGACGCCCCGGCCGTAATCTTTTCAAACGCATCATCTGCAGTAAAGACGCCGCCCACGCCGATAATTGGCAGCTTTCCGTTAGAAAATCGATAAATTTGTGAAATAACCTGGTTCGATCTTTGCTCCAAAGGCTTTCCGCTCAATCCGCCCGCCTCACGAATATTTGTTGTCAGTCCTTCGCGCGAAATCGTTGTATTGGTTGCGATAATGCCATCGACCTTATGCCGCAGACATGTATCGACCACCGCGTCGATTTCTGCCTCGCTCAGGTCAGGCGCGATCTTTACCAAAAGCGGTTTTCCTGCGCCCGCAGTCTCGCTGTCAGCCGTCTGCCGAAAGGCTGCAATCCGAGCTCTATTTTGATCTTGCAGCGCCCCAAGCAGTTCATCCAAACTCTCGGCTTTCTGTAACTCCCGCAGATTTGGCGTATTCGGCGACGAAACATTTACCGCAACATAGTCAGCAACCGGCCAAACGGCGTCAAAGGCTGCGGCGTAATTCGCAATCGCCTTTTCATTCGGAATCGCTTTGTTCTTGCCGATATTTACACCAACAATGCAGTTGCGTTTGAGTTTTTTCAATCGCTCGGCAACAACGACCGCCCCGTCATTATTGAACCCAAGCCGATTTATTAATGCCATATCTTCAGGCATGCGAAACATTCTCGGCTTCGGATTTCCCGGCTGCGGTTCGTACGTGACAGTTCCGACCTCGACAAAGCCAAACCCCAACGCGGCAAGTTGGTTTACAACGACTCCATTCTTGTCAAATCCCGCTGCGATGCCGACAGGATTTGCAAATTTCAGCCCAAATCTCTGTATCTCGCCAAGTCCGGCAAATGTATTTGTCCGGCTGCCAGCACCTATCCCCAACTTTAATGCATGCAACCCAATCTCGTGCGCTCGCTCGGCATCAAGGCCGAACATTATCGGACGAATCAGTTTTTCCCAAAATTTAGACATCGTTTGGTCAATTGATTTTAGTTGATGATCGGCCGAATCGAAACTTTGAAGCCCACCTTTGAACTTTGAACTCGCGTTTGTTAGGATTTGCTTGCAAATGGCAGATGAAATAAATTTGGTAGAAAAGTCGCGGATTATGGATTCTGCGGCAATAAATCGTGCGCTTCGCAGGCTCGCGACGGAAATTGTTGAATCAAACCACGGAGCGAAGGACCTTTATATAGTAGGTATTCGGCGCCGTGGCGTACCGCTTGCCGAGCGAGTGGTTGAAAAGATCGAGGTTCTCGAAGGCGAACGTCCACTTTACGGCATTCTTGATATTACGCTCTATCGCGACGACCTTTCGACTGTCGGCGCAAATCCGATTGTCAACCGAACTGAACTCGAAAGCTCGATCGACGGCAAAATTGTCGTCCTAGTTGATGACGTTCTATACACCGGCCGAACGATACGCGCCGCCATGGATCAACTAATGGATTTTGGCCGGCCGCGAAAGGTCCAGCTCGCGGTTCTGATCGACCGCGGAACCGAGCACCGCGAACTGCCGATCCAGGCGGATTTTGTTGGCAAAAAAGTTCCGACCAAGCAGACCGAGATCATTAAGGTCATGTTGAAAGAATTTGACGACGTTGAAGCCGTCGGGATTTTCGAGCGGCCATGATCTTTGAAATTGTCAGTCCGATCGAAAATATCGAAACGATTGCTGAAGGCAGCTCTTTAAGGGTTCGACACTTGCTGGTAAAAAGGTACGGAAAAGGAAGATGGAAGAAGAAAAAAGGTTCGGCAACTGTTAAACTTATTGACGGCAGTTGCAGACTTGCTGAGGTTCATTGGTACGAAGCACACGGGATCGGTAAAAGGGACATTAAGATCAAATTCCCGTTTCTTGATTAGGTATGGGTACACCGCAATTTGTTGTTTGCCTAAATAATGACGGCTACGGAGCCTCACTTGAGGTTGGCAAGCTCTACCAGATAATCCCCGATATTGAAGCCGAAAAGCTCGGCGGCCTGAGGGTTATTGACGAAGACGGCGAGGATTATTTTTATGATGCAGCGATGTTTTGCCCTTTACAGGTACCGCCTGTTGTGGCTCAGACATTGATTTCGGCTACCAAGCAAGGTTAACACCTTGCTTTTTTAACGACTGGACCGCAAGCGGTTTTTACCGACTGGACCGCAAGCGTCTTTTAACGGCTGGACCGCATGCGTTTCTTTAACGACTGGACCGCAAGCGTCCCGCTTGCCCAACACGGTTTTGATGAACAAACCATTTCGCCGCAGAGATCTACTGGGAATCCGCGACCTGGCCGCCGCGGAAATTCTCGGCATTCTCGATACGGCGGAAAATTTTAGCGAAATTTCGACTCGCGAGGTCAAAAAAGTTCCGGCCCTTCGCGGCAAGACCATCATAAATCTCTTTTTCGAAGCCTCGACGCGAACCCGCACATCGTTTGAACTAGCCGCAAAACGCCTCTCCGCCGATGCCGTCAATATCAGTGTTTCATCATCGAGCCTGAGCAAAGGCGAAACGCTGCTCGATACGGCACTAAATCTCGACGCGATGGCCCCTGACTGTATCGTGGTCCGCCATTCGAGTGCCGGTGTGCCGCACCAGTTAGCCAAAGTCAGTCGCGCCGCGATAGTCAATGCCGGCGACGGCACAAACGAGCATCCGACCCAGGCACTTCTGGACGCGATGACAATAAGGGAACACAAGAAAACTATCGCTGGACTCGAGGTCGCGATAGTCGGCGATATCCTGCACAGCCGCGTTGCCCGCTCGAACATACATCTGCTAACCAAACTCGGAGCAAAAGTCCGCGTCGCAGGCCCGGGAACACTTGTGCCCAGGGATTTTGAATATCTAATAAGCGCCAATCGCATGATCGCCGAAGAGGATCCGCGATCCGCAATCCGCGATCCGCAATTGCTCACCGTTTGCCCGCATATCGAGGACGCCATCGACGGCGCCGATGTCGTGATGATCCTCCGTATTCAACGCGAACGTCAGGATTCTGCCTATTTTCCGACCCTGCGCGAATATTCGATCCACTACGGCCTCACAAACGAACGCCTTGAGCTGGCAAAAAAAGACGCGATCGTCCTGCATCCCGGCCCGATGAATCGCGGCATTGAGATCGCATCTGAGGTGGCCGACAGCTCGCGTTCGCTTATTCTAGATCAGGTAAAGTATGGCGTTGCGGTGCGAATGGCAGTTCTATACTTGGCAACCGGCGGGATAGCACTACAAAATCAGTAATCCGGAGAAAAATATGAAAACTCTATTAGCTATATTCTTGACCTTGTCGTTTACCGCTGTTGTGTGGGCCCAGGCACCTCCCGCAAAAGTCACTTTCACTGAGAAAGACCGTGAATTTGCGTTGAAATATCTGAATGACACCAAGGCCGATTATATTAGTCAGCTCACGGGTATTTCAGACGCACAGCTCAATTTTCGCGCGGCGGAAGGCCGCTGGACCGTTGGCGAGGTTGCCGAGCATATCACCGTTGTCGAAAATGCCCTTTTTGGAATGATGACAGCTCCAAACGCTGCGAAATCATTCAAAACTGACGATCTGCCGAGGATTGTTGACACCGCACTTATCCTCGCAATCACTAATCGCTCGCAGAAATTTACAGCCCCGGAACAGGTTCGACCCAACGGCCGCTGGAAAACACGCGATGAACTTATCGCGAGTTTCACAAAAGCTCGTGAAGCGACCATTGAATATATCAAGAACAATAAGGCCGATCTTCGATCAACCTTTGTACAAAGCCCGATGGGAATGGTCGATAGCTTTCAGGGGATTCTCTTTGTCGCCGGTCACGGTGATCGCCATCTTGCGCAATTGAAAGAAGTAAAAGCCGACAAAAAGTATCCTAAGAATTAGTTCGCGTACTTACATTCTTCAAGACTTTATGAAACTCTTGATCGCCAATGGCCATCTGATCGATCCGGCCGCACAGGAAAACACCGGAATGTCAGTCCTCATTGAGGACGGCAAGGTCACGGCGTGGATAGGTCCCGGTGAATCGAAACCTGACGACTGTGAGGTCTTCGATGCCAGCGGCATGCTTGTCGCTCCCGGGTTTATTGATATGCACGTTCACCTGCGCGAACCGGGGCAGGAGCACAAGGAAACTATCGCGAGCGGTTGCGCTGCGGCGGTTGCGGGCGGTTGGACGAGCGTTTGCCCAATGCCTAATACAAAGCCGGTCAATGACAACGCCGCGATCACGCGTTACATGATCGAGCAAGCCGAACGAGCGGGTTTGGCAAACGTCTTCCCCATCGGCGCGATTACCAAATCCTCAGACGGCTCGGAACTCGCGGAAATGGGCGAGATGAAGGCCGCCGGTGCGGTTGCCGTCTCGGATGACGGACGCCCGGTGCCGAATGCCGGTATCATGCGGCGAGCGATGCAGTACGCTCGCGATTTTGACCTGCCGGTAATCGATCATTGTGAGGACAAGAGCCTGAGCAATGGCGGTGTTATGCACGAAGGCAAAATCTCACTGCTGCTGGGCCTGAAAGGGATGCCCGCACTTGCCGAGGATATCGATGTTGTCCGTGATATTTTGCTCGCAAAGGAAACCGGTTCCCATATTCATATTGCCCATGTTTCAACAAAAGGAGCGGTCGAGGCGGTTCGCCGTGCGAAACACGAAGGGATAAATGTCACTTGTGAGGTCACCCCGCATCATTTTACGCTGACGGATGAAGCGGTCGACGGGCGACCTGGAAATTTAAGTTTGCAGGCCTTTGGGTACGATACAAATACAAAAATGGCCCCGCCGCTCCGTAGTCAAGATCATGTCGACGCCATTCTGGAAGGGCTGCGTGACGGTACCATCGACGCCATCGCCACCGACCACGCTCCGCACCATGCTGACGAAAAGGCCCTCGAATATGACCGTGCCCCGATGGGCATTACCGGCCTCGAAACCGCAATCGGCCTCGCATTTAACGAGCTTGTCAACAAGGGTGTTATCGATCTTGTACGACTCGTCGAGCTTTGTTCTGCAAATCCCGCGCGCATTTTCAAGCTCGCCGGCCGCGGCACACTTGCTCCCGGATCGATCGCCGACGTAACGATCATTGACCCAGATTTGAACTGGACCTACCGCAATGTCGATTCGCGGTCCAAATCGCGAAACTCGCCATTTGATAATTGGAGTTTCGCGGGTGCTCCAGTCGCAACCGTTGTTGGCGGCAAAATTGTGTTCCGCCGCTAAATGCAGCTAAGTGATGGACAAGGAACGGAGAAAAATCAAATGAAACTTGGTCTAATTGTCGGAATTAGCGTGCTTTTTCTTGCGGTTGCCGCTGACGCCCAAAATAAGAGCGTTTATACGAGTACGAAAACAAGCGCATGCCGCACAATCAGCTCAAACCCGGACGAAGGCGGTTCGTACGAAGGTGAATGTCGGGGAGCGGGCGGCTACAAAGTCAGGCTGATCGAGGGCGATATTCGTCAGACGCTAAATATCATCACACCCGCACGAAAGAAATTCGAACTCGATTTCTGGCGCTTTTACGGCGGATTTTCATATATCGGTGAAAAAATCGAGTGGCGTATGAAAAAGACCGCTCCGGTCGCTCTTATCGCAAGATTTATCGTAGCCGATCCTGAAAATTCGGCAAAAAACACCGCATACCTCATGGTCTCAAAGATTAGCAAGACGGCGGCTTGCGTAACAGACGTCGTTGAACCGCAGGCAAATCAAAATGAAAAGGCTCGGGAACTTGCGGATTTGGCAATGTCAAAACCCTGCAAGGCTAAATGACGCTTGGTGCAAATCTAGGTTAAACTAGTCTCTTGGAATTCACCCTTACTTTATGGAATGGCTCGCTGACCCGCAAGTCTGGATCGCGTTTGGAACGCTCACGCTTCTCGAACTCGTTCTCGGCATCGACAATGTAATCTTTATTTCGATCTTGTCCGGTAAATTGCCGCCGGCACAGCAGGCAAAGGCGCGGTTCACCGGCCTGTCGCTGGCCCTCGGCATCCGCGTACTGCTGCTTCTATCGCTCTCGTGGGTGATTGGGCTGACCGAGCCGCTGTTCTGGGTCTGGGGCCACGGGTTTGCCGGCAAGGACCTGGTGCTGCTTTTCGGCGGATTGTTCCTGATTGGGAAGAGTACGCATGAAATCCACGGCAGTCTTGAAGGCGAGGAAGGCTCGGATTCCAAGAAGATTTACGCCGGTTTTGTCAGCGTTATCATTCAGATTGTCCTTCTGGACATCGTATTCTCATTGGATTCCGTAATCACCGCCGTCGGCATGATCAGCACGACCTACGGGCCAAATGGCATCTATATAATGATAACGGCCGTTATCATTTCGATTGTCGCGATGATGCTCTTCGCCGGGCCAATCGGAGCTTTTGTTCAGCGGCACCCGACGGTTAAGATGCTGGCACTCTCGTTCCTGCTCCTGATCGGTGTAATGCTCGTCGCAGAATCGTTCCATCAAACGATACCAAAGGGTTATATTTACTTTGCCATGGCGTTTTCAGTGTTTGTTGAGATGCTCAACATTCGGCTCCGAAAGAAAACGCCGCCCGTTGCCCTGCATAATCGTTTTTCGGACGAGGACGAAGCCAAGGCGCTGGAAGCCACGAAAGTTGAGGAAAAGGAATAGAAAAAATTATGAAACCTGTCTCGATGATGTTAGTTGTTTTCATTCTTCTGGGTTCAATCGGAGCCTTTGGGCAAGCCAATGAAAAATATGACCTCGTGATCATCAACGCGCGGATTGTTGACGGCACGGGAAATCCATGGTTTCATGGCTCGATCGCTGTGAAGGATGGCCGCATTGCCAAGGTTGGCCGAATTGAAAATACCGATGCAAAGTCCGTCATCGACGCCCACAATCAGATTGTGGCCCCCGGCTTTATCGACGTGCATACGCACACGGAGGACGTTTACGGTAATCCGAAAGCCGAGAATTTTATTCGCATGGGCGTTACGACCCTTGTAACGGGCAATTGCGGCGGCTCTGACCTCAACATTGGGGCGTTTTTAGGCCGCATCAAAAAAACGCCGCTTGCCGTAAACATCTCATCGCTGATCGGTCATAATACCGTTCGATCAAAGGTACTCGGCCTCGAAAACCGTGCCCCTACTCCGGACGAACAGACCCAGATGAACGCCTTGGTGGATAAAGCGATGCGCGATGGTGCGGTCGGCTTTGCAACCGGCTTGATCTACTTGCCCGGAACTTTTGCCAAGACCGAAGAGGTCGTCGAGTTGGCAAAAACAGCCTCGAAATATGGCGGCGTATATGCCAGCCATATCCGAGACGAGGGCACAAAAGTCGTCGAAGCCATCGAGGAAGCTATCAACATCGGTGAGCAGGCAAAAATGCCGGTCGAGATCTCGCATTTTAAGATCTCAAGCAAGGCGCTGTGGGGACAAACAGCGACAACCATAGGCCTCGTCGAGGCGGCCAGAAAACGAGGGCTGACCGTGACGGTCGATCAATACGCTTATCCGGCATCGTCAACCTCGCTTGATTCGCGCATGCCGAGCTGGGCGATTGCCGGCGGGCGAGCAGAAGGTAAAAAACGGCTGGCCGATCCTGCAACCCGAAAAAAAGTCTTTGACGAGATCAAAGAGGATATCAAAAAGAAAAAATTCAAAGACCTGAGCTACGCGTACGTCGCCAGCTATCGTACTGACCCAAAATTTAACGGAAAGAATATCAAAGAGATTGCAAAGATCGCTCGCGGCAAGGACAATCTTGATTCCCAGGTCGATCAAATGATCGAAATGTACGAAAAAGGCGGCGCTCAGATGGTCTATCAGGTGATGGACGAAAACGATGTAAAGAGCATCATGCGTGAACCGTTTACCATGATCGCGTCTGACAGCGGCGTCCGTACTCTAGGTTCCGGCGTGCCGCATCCGCGAGGTTACGGCAACAACGCCCGTGTGCTTGGCCGCTATGTACGCGAAATGAAGCTCATTACCCTCGAGGATGCGGTTCGCAAAATGACATCGCTTCCGGCCCAATCGTTTAACCTACGCGACCGTGGGCTGCTTCGCGAAGGCATGGCCGCCGATATCGTTATATTTGATGATGCGACGGTTACAGACAAGGCCACTTTTGTCCAACCGCATCAGTACTCAGAGGGTTTTTCGACGGTAATTGTCAATGGCGGCGTCGTCCTTGCAGACGGCAAGATGACCGGCGAAATGTCCGGCCACGCCCTTTACGGACCGGGCCATAAGCAATAACGCGGGAGCATTTATAACTGCAGAACCCAAAATTCGGGACGTTTAGAGATCAAAACTCACATTACCGTACCGAATTTTGGGCCATCACTTTCGAATTCAAGAAATACTTGACTGCTTGGATGCGGGAAAGCGAGGCGATACGCGTGCAGGCATAGACGGGCGAATTCGCGCCCGCCGCGCCTTGTGTCGCCGACGATCGGATGGCCTATTAGTTCACAATGAATACGAAGTTGGTTGGTGCGGCCGGTGACAGGTTCGAGTTCAAGCAGCGTTGTACCGCCGAAACGTTCGCGGACCCAAAAGCGGGTTTCAGAATGCTTTCCATCCGCCTTCACGCTCCAGTGCTTTAATTCGTCAAATCGCCCGATTGGGGCCTCGATAATACCGGCGCCCCTATCGACGATTCCCTCAACCAAGGCCAGGTAGCGTTTATCAACGCGTTTTCGCATGAAATGGCCGGCTAGGATCCGATGCGATCTGGCAGTTTTCGCCACAACCACCAATCCGGAGGTTTGTTTATCCAGTCGATGGATCAATCCGGGCCGGATCAAAGCCCTTTCGCTTTCTTTTCCCGCATTGAGGTAATATACGAGCGCGTTGAGCAAGGTACCACTATTTTCACGATGCGACGGATGCACCAACATTCCGGGCGGCTTGTTGACAACGATCAGATCGGGATCCTCAAAAACGATGTCCAGCGGAATATTCTCACCCCGCATCGCCGTTCCCCGAGTTTTGTCCAGGTCAATCTCGATGAAATCGTTTGCCCGCAGCCGGTAGCCAATATTTTCCGGGCGGCCATTAACCTCGCAGTTGCCAGTTTTGACAACCTCGCGCAAATACATCTTGCTTACCGATGCAAATTGATCGAGCAAAAAATCCTCGAGCCGCATTTTGTTGTGTTCTGATGCAGCTATTAGTTCCAGGCGAACAAGCATTACTAGAATTATATAGCAAAAATTTGCCTTCCATTGGATGCTCAGCCCGTTTGCAAGCTTTAACCGCAAAGAAAAATCTCCTACAATTTTGTCGGAAATGAAAACCGATCATTCTGCATTTTTCGTTCATGCTGCAACAGCACTCGCCGGTTCCGAAGGCCTTCGGTCGGTCACGGGCCGGCTGGTGCCGCTGATAACCGACTACATCCCTTCTGCTTTTGCCTTCGTTGCTTTACAGAATAGCGACACCGCGGTTGCGGATGTTATCGCTGCGGACGGCCTCGGTGTGGCTGACTTTCGACGGCTCGAATCGAGAATTACAAAAAGCAGCCTTTGGCGAATCCTAAAAATCGCAACGCCCGTCGCGATCGATGACCTCGGGCTCGATGCCGTATTGAATTTCCTGGCGTTCGGCACTGGCACCAGGATCCTGATCGCCGTCCCGATCTTCCTGGAACGCTTGCCGGTGGGCGTGCTCGCCGTCGGCCTTTTACCTCAATCGAATGCCGCCGAGAATGTCGTTATCCCTATATTGCAGGCGATTTCTGCGATGCTGTCCCAAACGATTCGCGTTGACAAGATGCTTGCCGGCGAGAGTCGCAGGTTGGCGGAGGAAAATTTACACCTCAAACAGGAATTAAAAGAAAAATATGATTTTAGCCATCTGGTCGGCAACACAAGTTCAATGCGCCAGATTCTCGATCAGGTTATGCAGATCGCACGATCCAATTCGACGGTCTTGCTTCGCGGCGAGAGCGGCACCGGCAAGGAGTTGATTGCCCACGCGATACATTACAATAGCCTGCGCTCAAAGCGGCCGTTTATAAAGGCGGCGCCGACATCTGCCGCGACGCTTAACGAGGCGGACCTGTTCGGATTTGAAAACCTCCCCGATTCCGCCCTTCGGAAAGGTCGTATGGAACTAGCCGAGGGCGGCACGTTGTTTATCGACGAAATTGCAGACCTTCCCGGGCCAACGCAGGCCAAGCTGTTAAAGGTACTTCAGGATGGTGAATTTGAACGTATCGGCGGCACAGAATCTATCGCTGCAAATGTCCGTCTAATAACCGCGACAAGCCGAAACCTGGAGCAAGCCGTCGCGAGCGGTCGGTTTCGCGAGGATCTGTTTTATTACCTAAATTCATTTACCATTCATCTACCGCCGCTGCGTGACCGAAAATCAGATATTCTGCTTTTAGCGGAACATTTCCTTCAAAAGTACGAAAAGATTCATAAAAAAAGCGTCAAACGAATTTCAACTCCTGCCATAGACATGCTCACCGCATATCATTTTCCGGGAAATGTTCGCGAACTGGAAAACGCAATCGAGCGGGCCGTGATCGTTTGCGACTCGAATGTTATCCATGGCCACCATCTTCCGCCGACGCTGCAGACAGCCGAGGTGAGCGGCACAGTAACACGCGTAACTCTCGCGTCAGCCGTGGAGGCTTTTGAGAGCGACCTGATTCAGGACACGCTGAAATCGACTCGCGGCAACATTGCAAAAGCCTCGTTACTGCTCGATTCGACGGAACGAATTTTGGGATATAAAATTAAGAAGTACGCCATTGATCCAAAGAGATTTCGCAGATAGTCATGTGCTTGCCGTATAACGGTCAAGAATACGCCCGTACTATGCCCAGACCTGAAGAATTGATCCGCGATCTGCCCGATCCCGATGCCGCCAGGCGATTTCTTGGCCACTTGGCCGAGAACAATCCAAATCAATCGGCCAAACTCTTAAAAAATGAGGCTTTGCTTTCGGATGTTCTAACCCTTGTCTCCTTCAGCCCGCTGTTGACGGCGACGCTGCTGCAAAACCCTGAATACCTATGGTGGCTTAATCGTAAGCGGCTCGAATCAGGTGTTCGCGGAAAAGACGAACTGCTCGAATCGCTGGCCCGATTTGCGTTGACCAATTCGCAGCTTGAACCGCAGGTCTTGTTCGCCCGTTTTCGACGCCGCGAATTGATTCGCATCTATCTCCGCGACATTCGTCGCCTGGCAACTATCGCCGAGATTACCGAAGAAATTTCAAATCTTGCCGACGCCATACTCGAATCAGCCATAAAACATGCCCGCCGCGAGATGGACAACCGGTTTGGCATGCCGCAGGAAACGGACGAGAAGGGCCGTGCGGTCCAATCGCGTTTCTGTATCGCTGCCCTCGGCAAGCTCGGATCTAGAGAGCTAAATTACTCATCGGATATCGACTTGCTTTTTCTTTATTCGGCGGATGGTTCAACTTCGGGAATCGGGTCGCGCGGCACCGTCACCAATCGCGAATATTTTGTAAAGCTCGCAGAGTACATTACAAAGCTCGTCGGCCAGCAAACTGGCGAGGGAGCCGCCTATCGCGTCGATCTTAGGCTAAGGCCGCACGGGTCGCTGGGTGCGTTAACGCTGTCGGTTGATGACACCGTTCGATACTGCCGTACCGAGGCGCGTCCTTGGGAACGCCAGGTTCTGATCCGGTCGCGCGGCTGCGCCGGCGACATCGAGCTGTTTAAGCAGTTCTTCGCAGAGGTCGAGGATCTAATCTTCTCACGCAGCGAAACGGTCGAAACCGCCCTCACAAATGTTCGTCGTTCGAAGGAAAAGATCGATCTCGAAAACATTAATAAGCTCGGCTACGATGTCAAACTCGGCCGGGGCGGCATACGCGAAATTGAATTTCTGGCCCAGGCCCTGCAATTGGCCTTTGGCGGCCGCGACAGATGGCTTCGCAGCCCTCATACGCTAATCAGCCTAGCCCGGCTTGCCGACCGCAAACACCTTAGCGAAGGGGAGTTGTCAGACCTCTCCGCCGCCTACGAGTTCTTGAGACGAACCGAGCATGTGCTGCAAATGAAGGAGGGCGTCCAAACTCATACGGTGCCTGACGACCCGCTAAAACGCTCTATTCTCGCGCGTCGCGTAACCTTCGCGGCGGGCGGCGATTTCGAGTCCGACCTTGCCAGGCATACATCGAACGTTCATCGCGTCTATACCCGGATCTTTGGCCAGTTTGAGGAAGCAACGCCCGAAGAGATTGAAACAACCGAAGTGCCCGACGTTCATGAACGCACGCTCTCGCATGTCATGGCATCGATTCAAAAGTCAGATGTGGATTTTGATTCGTCAGGCCATAATGTATCGATACTAGGGCGTCTAACCGAAGTGTCGCCCCACTTTTCCGCAATGCTGGCGGCAAATCCCGATCTTGCCGCCGAACTTCCTGATCCCGAAACCGAGTTTGTCGAGACCGATTATGCTGGTGAGATGATTGACGGTGTCGAGTCAGAGAAGGAGCTTGGGCCTCGTCTCGCAATAATGCGGCAAATGTGGGCCCGTTTTTTGCTGGAGATCGCTGTCCGGGACGTGTTTGAGAAAATTACGATTGCCGAATCTAAGCGGCTGCAGACCAAACTGGCCGAGGCGAGTATCGCGGCCGCCCTCGTAGTCGTCAGAGATGAGCTTGGCAGGCGTTTTCACGTATCCGGCCTTTATCTCGATATGGCGGTGCTGGCCCTCGGCAAGTTAGGCGGCCGTGGATTAGACTACGATTCCGATCTCGATCTGGTGATGGTCTATTTCGACCCAAAACACGATATTGCCGAGATCACGCCGTCCGAATTTTACAGCCGGGCGGTTGAACTGTTTACAACCACGCTTTCCTCAATGACCCGAGACGGCAGTCTCTATCGTGTTGATCTGCGACTGCGGCCCTTTGGTTCCAAAGGCATGAGCGCCATGTCAATCGACGCATTTCTTGGCTATATGCAAGAAACCGCAGCGATATGGGAAATGTTGGCATTTGTAAAACTTCGGGCCGTCGGCGGCGATGCCAGTCTCGGGTTCACGGTTGAAAACGAGACGCGCCGTCTTTTGCACGACCGTGCCGCCGCGCTCGAACCGCTCGAACTGAAAAACGAAACTAGACGCATGCGTCTTGCTCTCGAAACCGAACGTTCGCAGCTGCGTCGCGGCACTGGTATTGATATAAAGTATGGCCCGGGCGGAATGCTCGATATTTATTTTGCAATGCGGTTTTTGCAATTGCGTGACAATGTGTCCGACGACCCGAAGGATCGTTCGACCCCGCATATGCTGGATATGCTCGAATCAAATGGTTCGCTCACAAAATCTATCCATCAAGAACTGGCGTCGGGCTATCAATTTCTGTCGCAGCTCGATCACAATCTTCGGCTAACGGTTGGCAGAACAACTCGTGTTCCCCTTGCAAATCACACCGCACTCAATACTATTGCAAGTCGAATGAATTTGAGTTCATCTGACGCACTCATAGAACAGCTAAATCTAAAACGGCTAGCCATTCGGGAAGTATTCGATACGATCGTGAGCGCCGATATCGAATAGCCAGCTCACTCAACAATCTGACCACCGATCATGCAGAACGCAACTTTCCCATCGGAATCAATTCCGACAATATCTGCTCGCTTTCCCACCTCGATCGTTCCGCGGTCGCTCAAACCCAGGAGCTTCGCGGGGTTGGTTGACGCCATTCGTGCGGCCTCGACGTCAGAAAAGCCAATGCTGAGCATCGTACGTACTGCATCGTCCATCGCAATGACGGAACCGGCGATGCTGCCGCGTTCGTTTCGGGTGCGGCCGTTCTCGACGGTGATTGTCTCGCCCCAGAGCTCGAATTCCCCGTCGCCAAGCCCCGTCGGCGCAACCGAATCGCTGATGAGCGAAACCTTGTCAGACGATTTTGAACGGCAAGCGACATCGAGCATTTTGGGGTGCACATGAAAACCGTCAGCGATGATATCAAAGGTCACATCTTTATTCGCGAGTCCCCAGCCCGCGACACCGACTTCCCGGTGATGAACGCCCGTCATCGCATTAAAAAAGTGTGTCATGTGCCGCGCACCGGCCTCATACGCTCGATCTAACGTCTCAACATCTGCCTTCGTATGGCCAATCGACACTATCCAGCCGTCTGCCGCCAACGCCTCGATCACCTCGATCCCGCCATCGATCTCCGGCGCCAAGGTTGTCATGTGAACCCCGTTCCGCAGTCGCGGCATATGGCCGCCATGCGCCGCCCATCGCCCGTTCCTAAAATATTCAGGCCGCAAAGCACCGCACATTCTCTCGTTTGCGAAAACACCCTCGAAATGAACGCCGACCGCCTGGGCAACTGGCTTCCCTTCCTGGATGATCATAAGTTCGTCAATGGCATCGATTACCCGCCGATAATTCTCGTCAGAATCCGGGACCAGCGTTGGCAACCAAGCGGTAACGCCCCGGGTCGCCAAGAACTTCGC
>Ga0138256_10003725_pt1 | contig 16187 bp, 17 predicted proteins | sample KNB2016incub_MG_FD_105486 | JGI IMG/M metagenome (GOLD analysis project Ga0138256, IMG submission 105486) | Active sludge microbial communities from wastewater in Klosterneuburg, Austria - KNB2014incub_MG | ecosystem: Engineered > WWTP > Activated sludge > Unclassified | place: Austria... | reverse complement strand
CACCGCCTTCTTGCTGAACATGCCGCCGAGGCTCCCCTCGTCGGCCGGGCGGGCGCCGGCAACTGCGCCGGAGGTGGCATCGATCGTGAGGCCTGAGGCAGCGCCGGTGGTTCCCACGATCGCACCACCCTCGAGCGCACGGTGTCGCCGCGTCATGTCGGCCGCGTCTGCGGCGCCGACGGCGTGATCTCGCCCTGGTTGCAGTGGAGGATTGGTCATTGTGATTCGTTCGCACAGTCGTGGTCGGCGGCCGCCGTGACACGCAAGAAAGGCAGCCGAAGGGAGAGGGGGAAAAGTATGCGGCCCGAGAGGTGCCAGACACTAGGGGTAGCCCCAGTCGATGGCGAGGAACTGGGTCGGTCGGCTAGTATGGACGCTCCTTCCCTTTCCCCTGCTCCCCGATACATGTCCTACGCCGTCGCGCTCCTCCGCTATCGCCGTCCCCTCGACGAGGTCGTCGCCAACACGGACGACCACCGCGCCTACCTGCGCGCGCTGGAGGCGGCCGGAACGCTGCTCGCGTCCGGGCCCTTCGACCCTCGCAGCGGCGGCTTGCTCCTGCTTCGCCTCCCCGATGATGGTGCCGCCGCGGCGCTCGATGCCGTACGCGATGGCGACCCGTTCTGGCAGCGCGGCATCGCACAGTACGAACTGCTCGCATGGAACCCGGTCATCGGACGCGAGCGTCTGGACACACTCTGATCACCCCTCGCGCGAGATCGGGTGCGCCCGCATCGATCACCGCGCACCGCCAGCAGCCACGACCCGTAGCCACGACCAGTAGCCACGACCAGTAGCCACGACCAGTAGCCGCGACCAGTAGCCGCGACCAGTAGCCGCGACCAGTGGCCGCGACCAGTGGCCCCTAACAGAGGTGCACCGCCATCGCCTTGAAGGTGGCGAACGCCTCGACGCCCTCGGCAAGTCCAAGCTCGTGCACCGAGCGAGCCGTGAGCGCCGCCACCAGCGGCACCCCATCCACGTCGAGCGTCACGCGGGCGTACGCGCCCAGTCGCGTGATCTCCCGAATGTGGCCGCGAAAAAGGTTGCGGGCCGATGACGCCTGCGGCGTTCGGGAGATCACGACCTCCTCCGCCCGGATGACCGCGTAGACCTGTCCCCCGGAGGGCACCGCCCCGACCGTGTACAGCGTGAGCGATCCGGACGAGAACTCGAGCGCGTGATGTCCGTCCGCCTCGAGTGGCGGCGCGCCGTCGATCCAGTCCGGGGCCACGTCTTCCAGCAGTCGCGCAGTTCCCGAGAGCACGTTCTCGGCGCCCAGGAACTCGGCGATGTACGGTGAGGCCGGACGACGAAACACCTCCTCCGGACGGCCGCTCTGCAGGACGCGCCCCTTGTCGAGCAGGATCGCGACGTCGCCGAGCATCCCCGCCTCGGTAAAGTCGTGCGTCACTTGCAGCACCGTCAGCTGCCATTCGCGGTGGATGATTCGCACCTCGCGCCGGGTGCGGGCACGGCGCGCCGGATCGAGGGCGCTGAACGGTTCGTCAAGCAGGAGGATGCGCGGCCGCATGGCGAGCGCGCGCGCGATGGCGACGAGCTGTCGCTCGCCGCCACTCAGGCTCACCACGTCGCGCCGAAGCAGCGGGGCGAGCTCGAAGCGGGCCACGACTTCGGCGACCGCGTCGGCGCCCGAGTCGGCGCCCGAGTCGGCGCCCGCCGCGCCGGCGCCATAGGCGATGTTCTCCTCGACCGAGAGGTGCGGAAAGAGGTACCCGTGCTGATAGACCAGCCCGATGCGGCGTCGCTCAGGAGGCAGGGTGCGCACATCGTGTCCGCCGATGCGAAGCGTTCCTCCGGTCGGTGTGATGATCCCGGCCACCGTCTCCAACAGCGTCGTCTTTCCCGACCCCGCCGGTCCGATGACGACGCCGTAGCTCCCCTCGGGCACCTCGAACGACACCTGCTCGAGGCGGAATCCGCCGAGCCGCGCCGAGAGCTGCTCGGCGATGATCACTGCATCCCTCCCGCGTGCAGATCACGCTCGCCACGCAATGCCCGCAGCAGGGCCAGTGGAACGAGGGCGATCAGGACGAGGACCGCGGCCACGGGGATCGCTTCACTGAGCCCGTACGACGTGAAGCGGTCGAAGCTCAGGACGCTGACCGTCTTCGGGTTGTAGGTCAGGATGACGATCGCCCCGAACTCGCTGACCGCGCGCGCCCACATGACCACCGCCGATGCGAGCAATCCGCGTCCGGCCAGGGGAAGCGTGATCCGCCGAAAGACGCGCCAGCCGTCGTCGCCGAGGGTGCGCGCCACCGCCTCATAGCGCGGATCCACGCGGGCGAACGCCTCACGAGCCCCGCTGACGAAGAGCGGCGCCGAGACGAACAGCATGGCGCAGACGATCCCGATCGGCGTACCGACGACCCGCAGCCCGGCCAGCAGCAATCCCTGCCCCACCATGCTCTCGCGCCCGAGCACGAGCAGGAGCGCGATACCGGCGACCGGGTGCGGAATCACCAACGGCAAGTCGAGGATGGCCGACAGCACCGCGCGCCCGCGGAACCGGCGCCGCGCGAGCAGATACGCCACGGGAGTGCCCGTCACCACGCCAAGCAGGGTGGCGATGGTGGCCGTCGCTCCGGTCAGCACGAGCGCTGCGCGCAGCTCCGCGTCGCGCCCGAGTTGCCGGACCCCGGCGGCCCCGCCCTGCACGACCAGCTCGCCGATCGGCGCCACGAGGAAGAGCAGGAGCAGCGACGCCGCGATCGCCGAGAGAATGGCGCTCACCGCTGGTAGTCTTTTGCCCGTCATGGGCGACGGCGATGCAGTGCGGCTGCGTGGCGTTCGGTCATGCGCCGAATCTCATCGTCCGTCCCCGCCGTACGCCATCCCCGACCCGTATATTCCCGCGTCGCCCGCCTCGCATCTCGCTTCTCGAATTCTCCCTGATGTACGCCATCGAGCTCCGTTCGATCGTCAAGCGGTATGAGGGGCACGTCGCGGTGCGCGGCCTGTCGCTGCAGGTGCCGCGCGGATCTGTCTACGGCCTGCTCGGCCCGAACGGGGCCGGCAAGACCACCTCGATCCGCATGCTCCTGAACATCATCGCCCCCGATGAGGGTGAGGTGCTCATTGGTGGCGTGCCGAACACGCAGAAAGGTGTGCTGGATCGAGTGGGGTACCTCCCCGAAGAGCGCGGACTGTACAAGAAGATGCAGGTGCGACGACTCCTGCGCTTCCTCGGCGAGCTGAAGGGGATCGGGCGTCGGGATGCGGACGCCCGCATCGACCAGTGGCTCGACCGACTGGACCTGCGTACTGCGGCGAAGGACTGGGGCGACGCGAAGGTCGATGAGCTCTCGCGCGGCATGCAGCAGAAGGTGCAATTCATCGGCACGTTGTTGCACGACCCCGACCTGGTGATCCTCGACGAGCCGTTCAGCGGGCTCGATCCGATCAACGCGCAGGCGCTGAAGGACACGGTGGTCGACCTGAAGCGCCGGGGAAAGACGGTCATCTTCTCGACGCACCTGATGGACAACGCCGAGCGCATGTGCGACTCGGTGTGCATCATTGCCCGGGGCGAGAAGGTGCTCGACGGGACGATCGGCGACGTCAAGGCCGCGCACGGCGGGTCTCACGTGGCCCTCGGGCTGGACGGCGCTTCGACGGCGGCGGTGAACGCCGTGCTGGCCGACCGCACGCTCGTGGCCCGGATCGACGACTCCTCGCGGTACTTCGAGATCGAACTTGCGCCGGGAGGTGACTCGAAGGCGCTCCTGCGGCGGCTGGTCGAGGCGGGCGCCGGGATCGACCGGTTCGAGTTGGTGCAGCCCTCGCTGCACCAGATTTTCATCGAGAAGGTGGGTGCCACCGGCATCGAACGGGGGATGTCCGGACACGGCTGAGCGCTTCGCGATGCTTGCGCCGGGGTGCCGGGATCGTGCTCCTGCACCGGGGTCTGGCGCTGGGTCAGGGCTGCGCGATGAGTCGCTCGGCCAGGCGCAGGTACGACGTCTCGCGCCAGGCCGAGTCGGCCGCGGGGCCTGGGAGCACGCCGAAGATCTCGCGCTTGAGCGCGGCCGCCGCCTCGGCCGGCGCGAGCGCGGTGTCGTCGGCGAAGCCGTGGAGCAGGATCGCCACCTTGTCGCTGCCGTAGCCTAACGATGCGCACAGCTTCAGGGTCCGTTGCGTGGCGCGCAGCGAGGCCACCGACGGATCGCTGACCAGCAGCACGCGATGCGATGCATCGAGCGCAGCGAGCACCCGCTCGTTCGGGGCCCCGCCGAGCGCGACGACCGTGATCGCATAGCGAGGTGCCAGCTCCCGAAGGAAGGCGCCTACGTCGCTCGACCCGCCGACGTCGACGATGGCAACGCGCCCGGATTCGTCAGGCGCAACAGCGATGGGCCCCGGGGACGCCAGCAGCGCAACACTGAGTGCGGTGTCGCGCGACGCCAGGGCGCGCGCAAGCTGTCCGGCGATGTCGGCGATGTCCGGAAAGTGGCGGTCGGCGTACAGCGTGATGACCATCGCGGGCGGGAACCGCCGGCCCTTGTCGAGGCGCGGCGGTCGTGCGGGAGGGCGGGCGGGCAGAGCGGACGAGAGGACCTGCGAGAGGCCTACGGCTGCACGCGGAGGCAACGTGCGGCGTTCTGGAACGGGGCGGACAGGACGAGCGGAACGGTCAGGATGTCGGCTGGCAATGCATGGCGAACGCCGCCTTCAGGTCTGCAGTGATCGCCGCAGCATCGCGGCTCTCGATCTGCCAGCGCTCCATGAAGTAGACCAGCTTGCCGTCCTTGAGCAGGGCGATGGACGGCGACGACGGCGGATATCCGGTGAAGTACGAGCGCGCTCGCTCCGTCGCCTCGGCATCCTGGCCGGCGAAGACGGTCGAGAGATGATCGGGCTTCACGGCCGACTCCTCGATCGCATGCCGCACCGCGGGGCGCGCCATGCGCGCCGAACAGCCACACACGGAGTTGACCACCACCAGCGTGGTGCCGGCATTGCTCTGCAGTGCGGCCTCAACGTCGGCACCGGTCCGCAGCTCGGTAAAGCCGACGCGCGTCAGGTCCTCGCGGATCGGGGCGACGAGGCGCTCGTCGTACATCATTCGGGGCATCGACATGTGTTTCGGACGGGGGACGGGGGGCGGGGGACGGGAGGGCTAGTCGTCCTGGACGTGGGTTTCGTCGCGTACGAGGGCGAGGATCGCGCTTTGGGGGACGACCAGGTAGCGCTCGTTCTCGAAGGTGATTTCTACGGATGCCTTGCGGAAGAAGAGGGCGAAGTCGCCGGTGCGGGCCTGCATGGGGACAAAACGCGTCTCCCGCATGTTACCCGTCGCCTGCCGCCACGGTTCGTCGCTTGCGTCGGCCAGGTCCGGCATCGGGAGCCCGGGGCCTGTGGCCACGATCGTACCGCCCTGCACCGCCTGCGCGTCGATAGCAGTCGGAGGGAGGTACAGTCCAACCTTCGTGCGCTCCTCGCCATCCTCGGACTTCACGAGGACCCGATCGCCCACGACAATCAATCGCTTGTGTTCACGTTTCATCGGCCAGACGTCTCGGCGGCTCGCTGAGCGGGTGCCCGCCTTGGTGATTCGGTGTCCTGTGAACGAATATATCGGCTGCGTGGTGGCGAAGCGGACGAAAGCCGGCGATCGTCGCGAAAACCCGAGCGATCACCGGCCCGACCCGCCTCGCCGCGCGACTACGGCTGCACCCGGGGGCGCACCAAGTGGAACTCGGACTGTCGCGCGAAGGCCCAGCGCGGCTTCCCGTCGGCACCGACGATGAAGTCCTCCTCCTGGGCCACACGCACCGGCTGTCCCCCCCACTCCGGAACGGGCGAGGTGGTCTGCAGCTCGGACGAGAACCACATGCTGGGAATCACCGTGGCGTCGCCCCGGCCGGGGACCCCGTCCTGGTAGTCCCACAACCCGATAATCGGACCTGCGCCGTGGCCATGCTTGCCAATCGGGTGCGAGTACATCGTCCCCATGATCCCCTCGCCCTTGAGCCGAGTCAGGGTGGCGCGCAGGATCTCGTTCCCGGAACGCCCCGGGCGGGTCTCGTCGAACAGCAGGTCCTGCAGCCGATTCGAGCTGGCGAGCGCCTTGCGCAGTCCGGGCGGCGCCTCGGTCTCCCCGTCCTTGAGCACATAACCGTTGTGCTGGGTGTCGGTATTGAGCCCCAGCGCGGTGATGCCGACATCGCACCACAGCACGTCACCCGCCTCGATGACCGGGTCACCACCCAGCAGCTCGGGGAGCGATCCCTTGCGCTGGATGGCAATCGACGGTTGGAACCAGGTCTCGAGGCCGCGGTCGTTGAGTTGCTGTCGCCACCACCACACGAGTTCCTGCGTCGTGGTCTTGCCCGGAGTGATGACCTCGTTGGAGAACATCCGGGCGATCAGCTCGTGCACCTGACGGGTCAGGCGCCCGTAGAACTCCTCCTCCTCGGGGAGGCGCGCGGCGATCAGCTCCAGCGGCAGCGCCTCCGCGCGCTTGAATCGGTCGACCCACTTCTTGCCGAGCATGAGCGACATCCCCTCGAGCTCACCCGCGGTCAGCCCATCGGAGAATGCGTGGGTGCGCGAGACATTGATGGCGATGACCTTCGGGTTGCGCGCCTCGACGACTTCCTTGAGGAGCAGCCACTGCGTGTCGCCCCACAGCTCGGCCTGCCGCCCGCCGACCGGGTTCTCGATCACCTTCGTGGCCCGGTACTCCTTGTAGACCCCGCCCTGCGAGGTGCCGCCTAACGCGAGGCGCTCGATGCACGATCCGTCGCCCGGATCGACCGTGGCTGCTGCGGCGCACTTGTCGAAGAAGACGTAGATCGTGCGGCGGCGGGCGGCGAAGGTCGTGGGGGAGACGATGGACGAGAAGACCGGGTCCTCGTTGTACTCCCGCATCGGGATGACCCACAGGTCGACACCATGCCTGCGCATGAGCGCCGGGAGGATCGTCTCCATGCGACGCTTGAGCCATCGCTGCTGGGTCTCGGCCTGTTCGCGCTGGGTGCCGAACGGGCGCATCGGTGCGGCGCCCTGCGCGGCCGAGGGGTCCGAGGCTGCGCCGAGCAGTGCGAGCGCGGCGAGGGGGAGACGAAGACGACGGCGAGACGACATGGCGAGACAGTAAGGGATGGAATGGCGAGCGCTCGACGGGCAGGCGGCGCGGGGTGCGAAGGGCCGGCGACACCAGGGAATCCGACGTGGCGCGCTCGACCGGCGAGATGCGCGCAACCGGACGGATGCACTCAAATGGTACGTCTCGCCATCGAAGGATGCTGGGATTGGCGATGAGGGGGGCGAGATTGGATTCGGGGGGGGGCCCCCGCCCCCGCCCCGCTCACCCCTTTTGCGTCGTCAGCACCACCGCCCCGTCCAGCCACCCCCGCACCGGGTGGGGCTGATACGGCCGCTCCAACTCGGCGCAGTCCTCGTCGCTGAGTGCCACGTCCACCGCAGCGATCGCGGCATCGAGCTGCGCCAGCGTGGTCGTGCCGACAATCGGGGCGGTCACGGCTGGGCGCGACAGGAGCCACGCCAAGGCGACCTGCGCCGGCTGAACCCCAAGTCGCGCGGCGACGCGCACCGTGGCGTCGACCACGTCCCAGTCCGACGGCTGGTCGTACAGCTGGTCGACCATCACGCCATCGCCGTCGTCCCGCAGCGACATGCCGCGCGCGCCGCGCTGGCGCTTGCCCCCCAGCAGCCCGCGCGCGAGCGGAGACCACGGAATCACCCCCACCCCCTGGTCAACGCACAACGGGAGCATTTCGCGCTCCTCTTCGCGGTACACGAGGTTGTAGTGGTTCTGCATGCTGACGAACCTCGCCCACCCGTTTCGCTCCGAGAGCGACAGGGCCTTCATGAGCTGCCAGGCGAACATCGAACTCGCCCCCAGATAGAGGACCTTCCCCTGCCGGACCAGCTGATCGAGCGCCGCGAGCGTCTCGTCGACCGGCGTCTCGGCATGATGCCGGTGGATCTGGTAGAGGTCGATGCGCTCGACGCCGAGCCGTCGCAGCGATGCCTCGCAGGACTGGATGATGTGCTTGCGGGAGAGGCCGATCCGGTTGGGACCGTCGCCCATCTTCAGCCTGACCTTGGTGGCGATCACGAGCTCGTCGAGGCGCCCGAACTCGCGGAGCGCGCGCCCCGTGATTTCCTCGCTCACGCCGAGCGAGTACACGTCGGCCGTGTCGAAGAAGTTGATCCCCCCTTCCACCGCTCGGCGGAAGAACGGCCTCGCCTCCGCTTCCTCCAGGACCCACGGTCGCCAGGCGCGGCTGCCGAACGTCATGCAGCCAAGGGCAATGCGTGAAACGGTGAGTCCGGTGGACCCGAGTCTGGTGTAACGCATGCGAGGGAGCCGGTCGCTATTTGAGATGGTGCTGCTCGGCCGAATCGTGGTGCACGGCAGAGATCGTGCGTTCACGATGCGCGCGCTTGAGCAAGAGGTAGCGCACGAGCTGCACGACCCCGGCCAGCAGGACGGCGAAGGCGACGATGCTGGTCACCCGCCAGAACAGCGTCCCGGATGCGATGGCCGGCCAATCCGCCATCGTCGCGCGGGCCGAGCCGAGCGGTTCGCGCTGCAGCAGGATGAGCACGAGCGCGGCCACGGATTCGGCCACCGCCTCGATTGCGGCGAACGCCGGCGCACGCCAGACCCAGTGCTTGAGCGTGAAGTTGCCGAGGTGGAGCGTGACCATCCCGAACAGGACGATCAGCCGCAAGGCGAACATGCCGCCGGCGAAGACGAGGGAATCGTTAGGCCCCTGCGTGATCACCAGCGCCCAGAACAGCCGCAACACGACACCGGCCACCACCGCCATCCCGACCAGGGACATCGAGAACCGCCTGAAGGCTGGCGGCTCCTCGAGCTTGAACGTCCCGGTGACCTGGGGAAAGAGGGGAGGCATGAATTGCAAACTATTCGTGCACGCGCCGAGCCGACAGCGCGGCGCCACGCACCCGAGGTGTGCGCCAGCGGCCGACCTCGCTCACGTCGCCCCGGATGACAGCTGTCGTGCAAGCCAGGCGAGGCTTTCGCGTGCGTGCACGCGCCAGTACGGCCAGTCGTGCTTGCCCGGCCACTCGGCGTACGCCGGGGGGTGACCGAGGCGTTCGAGTTCTGCGCGCAGCGCACGGGCCTGGTCGATGAGGCCATCCTCGGTGCCGCAATCCAGGAAGATGGCGGGAATGTGTCGCGCCTTGCGCTCCACCAGGCGTTGCATGAGCCGCGCGGGGTCGCGCGCGAACCACGCCGCCGTGTCGCTGCCGAAGGCCGGCGAGATGAGGGGCCACATTCGCTCACCGTACGACTCCTGGAGCGCCGCGCCGGACGCTGCATAACGAGGGGTGCCCTCGAACGGGTGCCCACCGGTGTACGACGGCGACACCACACCCGAATGACTTGCCGCTGCGTGGAAGACGTCGGGGTACTGCAACGCCAGCGAGACCGCGCCATATCCCCCCATGCTCAGCCCGGCGATCGCGCGGCGCGAACGACTCGCCTCGGTGCGGTACCGCGCGTCGACCGCCGCCACCAGGTCCCGGGCGATGTAGTCGTCATAGTGGGGCCATGGCACGCAGTAGTCATCGGCGGTGTCGTCGCCGGGGCGCGGCGTGAAGTCCCGCCGGCAGCTGGCGACGTCGGGCAACCGGTTCCATGTCGTATACCAGCCGTCATCACCATCGGGCATGACGACGATCATCTCCGGCAACCCTGCGCCGCTCAGCGAATCGAGCGTCACGTCAAGGCCACCTTGCACCGTCCAGTCGCGTTCGCTCCCCCACAGTCCGTGCAGGTAGTACAGCGACGGAAAGCGCCGCTCGCCGGCTGTCGCGTACGATGGCGGGAGCCAGACCAGCGCCCGTTTCGTGCTCCCCAGCGACTGCGACCAGAAGGTGAGCGTATCGATCGCCCCTCGGCGCACCGGCTGCGCATCGCTAGCCGAAGGACCGATGGTCGCGATCCCGATCAGCAGCGTTGCCCACGTCCGCCCGAGCGGCGCGCTCACGGCACGGCCGCCATGCACTCGATCTCCACCCGCGCCCCGAGCGCCAGTCCATTGGCGCCGAGCGCGCTGCGCGCCGGCTTGTTGCGCGGGAAGAAGGTGCTGTAGATCTCGTTCATCGCGTCCCACTCGCGCATGTCGGCCATGAAGACGGTGCACTTGACGACCCGGTCGAGCGAAGACCCGCTCTTCTCGAGCACGTCCCGAATGTTTTCCATGGTTTGCCGAGTCTCGGCCTGGATCCCCCCCGGGACCACCCCGCCCTGCGCGTTGGCCGACGTCCCGATCTGGCCGGCGAGGAAGAGGATGTTGCCCACTTGCACCGCCGGCGAGAACGGGCGCGTGGGACGCCCATAGGGCAGGTGCCAGGTGACCCCGTTCTCGCTGACACTCTCGGGCGTCGGCGTGGGTGCCTGCGTCGCCCGGGAGCAAGCCGACGGGAGTGTCAGCAGAGTCATCAGAACCACCGTGACCGCGCGCTTCATGCGAAATCCTCACAAGTGAAGGTCCCCCTCCCGTCCCCCGTCCCCCGTCTCCCGTCCCCTTACGTCAGCCACTCATGCAGCAACGAATGAAAATGATGCACCCCGTTCTCTTTCGTCGCTGAGTATCGCCCCCGGTCATAGACCCGTGAGCGCAGGTTGCGCTGCACCGCCTCGCAGATCGCGATGTCCTCGTCCTGGATCTCGAAGCTGAAGTCGACCACGCGCGCCCAATCGGGATCGTGCTCGGCGGGCGGGGTGAGCGCATACCAGTCGAAGCGCACGAGCGTGGTCCGGTGATCGATCGGGAGCACGACGTTCGTTTGCAGCTGCCCCTGGTAGATGTTGAGCATCCAGTTGGGATACACCCAGTAGTAGTGCGCCTCGTCGTCCCCCTCCCGCGGGATGTACTTGCGATCGGTGGCGTGTGGCGCCACGGGACGCAGCGGGGCGAACTGGCGGGAGTAGTAGCGATGCGGCTCGACCACGTAGTGGTCCACGTCCAGCTCCTTGTGCAGCCCCGGATGCACGACGGCGACGTGGTAGCCCTCGAGGTAGTTGTCGACGTAGACCTTCCAGTTGCAGTCGATGCGCCATTCCCGCGACATCACGAATTGCATCCGCTCGGCGCCGAAGCGCGCGCAGGCCGCCGGAATGTCCTCGATGAAGTGCTCGAGCGGCGGCGCCTTGAGGTCGAGATTGGCGAACACCAGCGGCCCCCACGTGGCCACCTGGACCGGGAGCAGCTTGAAGTCGCCCGGGGTGAAATGCGCCGTCCCCTCCATCTCGGGTGCCCGCACGAGCTCGCCACGAAGGTTGTACGTCCACCCGTGGTACCGGCATTGCATGGTTTGACGCTTGCCGCACCCCTGGGCCACCGGGCCGGCGCGATGCAGGCAGATGTTGTGATAACCGCGCAGGACCTCGCCGTCACGCACGATCACAATGGATTCGTTGGCGATCTCTGCGGTGATGTAGGCTCCCGTCTCGACCAGCTGTGCCGTGCGTCCGACCAACTGCCACGTCCGGGCGAAGATCTGCCCCAGCTCCAGGTCGAGGTACACCGGGTCGTTGTAGAGACGCGCCGGAATGGTGGACGCGCGCGTGATATCGAGGTCGAAGGAGAAAGGCATATGGGACGGGAGACGGGGGACGGGGGACGGGAGGGCGGCACGTCACCGGGGTAGAGTGGATTGCGAATCGTGATGGCGTTAGGGGACACGCGCGCTCTTGAACTCCCGTCCCCCGTCCCCCGTCCCTACCTAATCCAGTGCCCGAGGCGCCCCCACCGAATCGCCGTGAGGAAGGCGAGCGGGCGGTCGCTCTCGGCGTCCCAGGAGTAGTACACGAAGAGCGGACGGCCGCGGATGTTCTCCCGCGGGACGAAGCTCCAGTAGCGCGAGTCCTTCGAGTTGTAACGGTTGTCGCCCATCATGAAGTAGTGCCCGGCGGGCACGACCAGCGGCCCCCAGTTGTCATGCGTCGGTTGCGCCGGCGCCGGGCCAAATCGCGATGCCTTCAGCCCCACGTCCTTCTGCCAGTCGAAGAGCTGGCTCACCTCGTTGGGATCGCCCACTTCTGATGTCGCCCCGTAACCCTGGCGCTGCTCGAGGCCGTTCACGAACAGGCTCGCGTCGCGCATGTGCAGCGTGTCGCCCGGCATCCCGACCAGCCGCTTCACGAGGGTCGGCGTCAGGTCCCACGGCTGGTCGTGCTGCGGCGGCGAGACGAAGACCGTGATGTCGTAGCGTGCCGGCTCGGCGTATCCCGGGAGGTTGATGCTGGTAAACGGGACGTGCGGCCCGAAGCGCAGCTTGTTCACGAACAGCCAGTCGCCGATGAGCATGGAGGGAATCATGCTGCCCGACGGAATGCGGTACGCCTCGAAGAAGAAGGCGCGGATGAAGAAGAACAGGAGGATCGCCCCGGCGATCCCCTTGACGTTCTCCCAGACCGCGGTGCCCGAGACGGATCCACGGCGGGTCTTCTTGCGCGACTGGGCGACGACGTTGCTGGGCTTGGACGACTTCTTGGCGGTCATGCGCGAGGCGGCGTGCGAGTGGAGAAGGTGGGGGCAATCTAACTACGACCGCTGCCGCGCCGGGTTGCAGACGCACGAAAGGCGCGCCTCACGGTGAGACGCGCCCTTCGTTGGCACCGCCGAGGCGGTGCGTCTTACTTGAGGTGCTTGCTGACCAGCGCGGTCATCTCGAACATCGAGACCGTCTTCTTGCCACCGAACACCTTCTTCAGCGCCTCGTCGGCGTTGATGTTGCGCCTGTTCTTCGCGTCCTGGAGCTTGTGCTTCTTGATGTAGTCCCACAGCGACTTGGCAACTTCGGAGCGCGGACGCGGCTTGGGGCCGATGACCGCCGCGAGTTCCGCGGTGGGAGTCATGGGCTTCATGAACGCCGGATTCGGCTTCCGCTTGGCGGCGGGCTTCTTCGCCGCAGCCTTCTTCGCAGGTGCCTTCTTGGCGGCAGCCTTCTTCGCCGGCGCCTTTTTCGGTGCAGTCTTCTTCGCAGCGGCCTTCTTCTTAGCGGCCATCGTTCGACTCCTGAGTGATGGATACGTGAGTTCCCCCGGTGGAAACCACGGATTCTTCGCGCCAAAAGCTAAGAGCGAACTACGCAGACGCAATAGGGAAGTGCGTTGTCTCTCCTATGAAACACGACGCGTTCCCTAGGGAAACGAGGGCGTCGCGTTGATGTGACGCACGTCAGTGTGCGTCGTCAGGGCATGCCCGCGCTACCGTAGTCGCTCGCGCAACCAGTCGACCATGACGCCGAGAACGTCGGATCGCACGTGCCGATCGGGAAGGGCGGCGTAGCCTGCCGGATTGCCGTCTGCATCCTGAAGGAACAGGTGATTCGCCTCGGGAAAGACGCGTCGCGTGACCTGGCGATTCCCTCCCGCTCGGAAGGCGCGTTCCAGCAGCAGCGCCTGGTCGGCGGTCACCTGCCGATCCGTTTCCCCCTGCAGAATGAGCGTCGCTACTCGTACGCGACGCGCGGTCGGCAGGGGGTCATAGTCCAGGAAGAAGCGAACCCAAGGCTGTGCGCGCCCGAGCGAATCGACGGTCGCATCGACGCCGCGGAGCGCCGAGTCGCGCTGTGTGGCGCTCATCGATGGCGCCCGCTCGATCCCCGCGCGCAACTGATAGCGCAGGATCTGCCGCCCGGTCTGCGACGGCCCTGCCATCAGCACGATGGCGCGCAATCCGAGATCGGTCGACGCCACCATCGGCGCGATCAGCCCGCCCTCGCTGTGCCCAACGAGCCCCAACCGCGCCGGATCCACCTCGGGACGAAGGCGCAGGTAGGCGAGCGCCGCCCGCACGTCATCCGCGAAATCCGCACTCGTCGCCGTGGCATGATCGCCGGTCGAGGCGCCGGTCCCGCGGTCGTCGAAGCGCAGGACCGCAATCCCGTGACGACCCAGCGTGTCGGCCACCTGTCGCATGGGACGGTACCCCTTCACCGGGGGAATCGACTCGTCGCGATCCTGCGGCCCACTCCCCGTGATTGTCACCACCGCCGGAACCCGGCCGAAGATGCCGCGTGGGAGGGTGAGCGTCCCCGCGAGGGTGTGGCCCGCCGGCGTGGTGATCGTGACTTCTTCCGCCGTGTAGGGGGCCCCGGCCGGGGCACGATAGTCCGGTGGCACGACGGTCAGGGCGCCGGCGGAGGCGCCGCGCACCCGCGCGAGTCGAACTCCTTGTGCCGGGATATGACCGCCCGTGATCCGCCCGGCCGTGTCGACCGCCAGGTGTACCGGCATTCCCGCGATCGTCACCACGACCGAATCGCGCCCGCGCCAGACGACCTGCGCCTGCATCGTCGTCCCCCCCTGAATCGCCCACACGGGCACCGCCACCGAGTCGCCACCGACGCGGCGGGCGCGCTGAAGCATGAGTTCCACCATGGCAAACGACGGATTGACGAACGGGACCGCACCCCGAACCGTGCCGAAGCGCTGCGTCACGCTCCGGCCGCCGCCGCTCATCTCGGCGATGGCGCTGTCGCCGGTGAACCGCACGACCGCCCGCTGCAGCGGCTCGCTGGAGGTGTCGGCCGCCGCTGGACGGTAGGCATTGGTCAGGCGCGTGGCGCCACCCTCCGCGTCGACCTCCACCGAGTAGGTGAAACGCGCATTGGCCGCCTTGATGAGCAACTCGCCGTCGAGCCGACCGGCGACGCGACGGATGCGCTCCACCGCGACGGTATCGTCGCCCGAGATCAGGATGAGGAGGTCACCCTGCCCCGTCGCTTGCGCCTGCGCAGGTCCCGCGAGCGCCAAGGTCGCGAGCATCACAGCCAGCAACAACGCACGCAACGACGCACGCAACGACGTGCGCGGGGTCTGGCGATCGGCCCGCACGGGTGGACGGGACGGTGTCGGGGGGAGCAGGGCCATCAGCGGACTCACCGTTGGGGAAAGTAGGAACGGGCGGCGGGGCTGGGTCCCGCACCCCGAAGCGATGCGGCGGGCTCGTTAGGCCGCCAGCGAGCGTAACAACGCCATCATGCGCACGTCGTTCGGATCGGCGGTTGCGTCCCCCTCGGCGATGTCCGGGTTGGCCTGCGGCGTCTCCAGGATCAGCGGGATCCCATGGGTGCGCGGATCGCGCAGCAGCCAGCGGAACGGGTCCACTCCGACCTTCCCCTCGCCGATGAGCGCATGTCGGTCCTTGTTCGAGCCCAGCTCCCCCTCTGAGTCATTCAGGTGCAGGAAGCTCGGCGGCTCGCCGATCACCTCGGCGAAGTGATCGAGCACCTGCCGCGCCGCCTCGGGCGACGACACGAAGTCGTGCCCGCTCGCGAACAGGTGACATGTGTCGAGGCCGTAGCCGGCCCGCGCCCGTGCGCCGGCCGGGATGCGCGCCAGCATCGCGGCAATCTCCTCGGGGGTGCGTCCCATCGTGCGCCCGGCTCCGGCCGTGTTCTCGATGAAGATGCGCGCGGACTCCGGCACCCGGTCGAGGGCGAAGGCCATGGCGTCGCCCACCCGCTCGGCCGCGCCGACGGGATCGCTACTCCCCGCCGATCCGGGGTGGAAGCAGAATCCCAGCACGCCCAACGCCGTGGTGCGTTCCAGCTCCTTGGCCAACCCGAGCCTTGCCCGTTCGTACTTCTCGGGCTCGGGCGACGCGGTATTGAGGACGTAGGCCGCATGCACGATGCAGTGCTGCTTGTCGATTCCCGCCGCCGCCATTGCCTCGGTGAATCGCGCAGCCTTCTCGGGCTTCACCGTGGCCTTGTCGTTGTAGAACTGCGGCATCGCACTGAAGACCTGCAGCGCGTGCATGCCGGCCGCGCCGGCCCGCGCGGCAGCCATGTGGATCCCGCCGGTTGCGACGGTGTGAGCGCCGAAGAAGTGCATCGAGCAGAAGGCAGGGGAAGAGAACGCAGGATCGGGTACGCTCGAACCTACTGTACGTCGCCGGGGCACCGACAGTGCGCCCCGAGCGCTTCGCCCGAGCGTCGTCCCGTACGCCCCCCCGCTACTTCACCCGCACCACGGCCATCCCCACGTTTGCCGGGGCCGGCCCCCCGGTCGTCGACCGGATCGCCAGCGTCTGCGGCGTCGTCTGTGTCCCCGAGATTTCCCACGCCGCGAAGCCGCCGCCGGGCAGGGAGACCACGTTGCTGACACTGCTGGGGAACGTCCCGAACGAGACCGCGCGCATGTT
>Ga0138256_10003721_pt1 | contig 16192 bp, 12 predicted proteins | sample KNB2016incub_MG_FD_105486 | JGI IMG/M metagenome (GOLD analysis project Ga0138256, IMG submission 105486) | Active sludge microbial communities from wastewater in Klosterneuburg, Austria - KNB2014incub_MG | ecosystem: Engineered > WWTP > Activated sludge > Unclassified | place: Austria... | reverse complement strand
AGTTTTGCGGCTCGCTCGAATGATTCCTCCAGGTAGGTGCCTCCGCGCGCTTGAATGCCGCGCAGGAATTCTTCGACTTGAAGAATCCATTCCTTGCTCACTGAGACAAACGATTCACCTCGACCGTCCGCCGCAATGCGATCGTGATCGAAAGCGAACACCTGCGCTCGATCCTCCGGGCCGAGGTGATCCATGATCATCCGCACGGCGCGCCGAGCTTGGGCTACGCTCGCGCCGCGCATCGAGCACGATCGGTCCACGAGAAACACCACATCCCGCGGCAAACCAAACTTTGCTTGCTCGCGTGTTGCTGCAACGACCACGCCACAATAATCGCATTTCCACGCAGGACCAATGCCGGGCCATTCATTGATGGCCGACCCATCGCGAAGCGCGCCGCCACAGTTGTTGCACCGGAACGTTCGATGGTCCCCCGTCGGTCCCGCGTCTGCCAGCGAAATGTCTTCGATGGGGGCAATCGGCGGCGTCACCACGAGCAAAAACGTGCCCATCTTGTCGGCTTGGCGCTCGAAATAGGCCCCTGGTCGAATCCCTGCTTGGGCGGATCTGAAAGCAATGACCAAATCGCGATTGGGAATCGTTTCGGATTCGTGCAGTTTGACGCGATATGCGCCTCCACCCAGATTCTCGATGTCGGTTCGGTGCGACGGAGATCGTGGCGCTTCGATCAATTCGCCCGCTCGGATTTCGACCGTCGCGCGCACATTCGCAACACGTTGTCCCGTGGCAGCGGCGGGCGGCCGAATGCTTGCCGCACCCGACTGTTCCGCCGTCCCGCCGCCTCGGCCCGAAGAATCACCTGCGTGATGACGTTCCGTCGTGACCATCGGAAAAACGAACCGCCACTCGCCGTCGTCAAACCCAAGTTTTTCTTGATATATCAGCGTGACGTCGATGACGTCCTTCGGCGCGATGTTGGCCACGCTCAGCGTAAACAGATTCGGTCGGTCCTGCTCGAGCAATGTCGCGCTACGCCCCTCGCGCCGCGCGGCTTCATAAGCTCGCTTCGCCTCCTCCTTTTCCTTGACGACCCCCTCGACCGTTCGCTCTGCGATGCGAAACCGCATCGTGTGCACCGATGCCCCGTGCGGCAGCGGAAACATGTATTCCGCCTCCATCGGTGAATCGCTCGAATTGACAAACCGCTGCCGCACCGTGACAGTCGCAATCGGTCCGTTGATTGCTGCATCAACTTCGGTAAGCTCGAGCGGCAACGTCAGCCCGCTCGTGGTGCGCATCGTTCCTTGGGTGATCGTGTCGATCGATGGGGACATCATCATGGTGATTTCCCGATGCTACACGAATGTGCCGCACCCGTGGCGAAAAATCGACATGCGTTCAGGGCAAACGATTCGAAGAGCTCAGCCGTGACGCGCACACGTGCCCCGATTGACCAGGACGAAACGAAGCATTCGTGCTGAATCGAGCGCCGACGATTGACAGAGTCCCGTTTTCGGACCTTGTTATGGCATGATGCATTCAGGCAAACACTTGGTGGTCGTACTGGCAGCCGGACTTTTCGCGACAGCGGCCGGCTGCGAGCTCATTGCTGCGGTCGATCGCAATGCAATTCCGGCCGCTCGTGATAACGTGACCGTCGCGGGTGAATCGAGTTCGTCGGGGAAGGCGGGGTCGGGCGGCGCAACGTCTGCCGGTGGAATGGGTGGAGCCGCAGGTATCGGTGGAGCCGGCCAGGTTGGTACCGGGGGCATGGGCGGAGTCGGTGGCGCCGGTCAATCCGGCGGAGCGGCCGGAGCAGGGGGCGCTGGTCAGTCCGGCGGAGCGGCCGGAGCCGGAGGCGCCGGTCAATCCGGCGGAGCGGCTGGAGCCGGAGGCGCTGGTCAATCCGGCAGAGCAGATGGATCGGACGGAATGTAGCACGATAGCAATGACGTGTCATTGAAATGGCATGGCAAACCGTGTCGACTCTTTACGTGCCATTTCAGAAAACGAATTCGTCGATATGCGGATTCGCCATCAATCTCGGAACCAATCCATGAACACGCACCCACATCGTTCGCCACACCCGTCGCGCCGTTCGTAAACCCAAACTTGCGCGATACGATGCGGCTCGTCCACGCACACACCAAGAACCGCGATCCATCGTGGTTCGTCGCGTCCCGCGCCTCGCTCACGGCACCGACCTCGAGCCGAACCCATCACATCTTTCGTCGCTGGCAACTTGACGCCACGCGGCTCTCTTTCCAAGATGCATCCCGATGCGGCTCGCGTTGTCTTTTGAGGTCAAACGGTACGCGGCGATGACGATCATCGCAGTTGCGGCTGGCCTTTGCATCACGTGGCTGCTACTGCCGCCCGCTGCCGAAGCGCCAACACTTCACCCGCCGCCTGAGTTGCGCGTTGCTGGCATGCCTGTGCAGATGCAGGGCGATCCCGTCGCCAACGCGCTGGACCTCGTTCGACGCTACGCGACCGGCGAAATCACCATCAAGCTTCCCGATGGCACGGGTAGAAAAATTCGTCGAGGAGCACTTGGCGCCGAGATCGATCGCGTGCGACTCGCAGGGTTTGTCCGTGAGGCCATCCGCGCCGAAAGTCCCCTCCGTCGTGCGCACGATGCAACCTCGAAAGCAGCTCCGCTCGAAGTTCCCTTGCCGCTGATTTTGGACGCGGATGCCGCTCTCGACAAACTCCTCAGCCTGAAAGCCGAGCTCGACTCCGCAGCAACCGACGCCTATGTCGACCTCGCCCAGAAAAAGCTCGTGCCCGAAAAAGATGGACACAGGCTCGATGTGTACGGCACGATTGCCCGTATCGAAGCCGCGTTTCGTCAAGGTCAGGCCGAAGTCTTGGCAATGGTCGAGACCGTGCCGCCGAAACGTCGCGCTGCGGAACTTGGCAATGTCGAATTTTCCCATGTCCTCGGCTACTTCGAGACTCGATACACCCAGGGTGAACGCAGCAAGGATCGAACCTACAATCTCAGACAGGCCGCCTCGCGGCTCGATGGTGCCGTCGTTCTTCCTGGTGAAATATTCGACTTCAATGATGTCGTCGGTCCCCGTGACGAGGCGCATGGGTATCGCGTTGCACCCGTCATTGCGCAGGGCGAGCTCGTCGATGGATTGGGGGGCGGCACATGCCAAATCTCCGGAACCCTGCATGGAGCCGCCTTTTTTGCCGGTCTCGACATCGTCGAGCGCTATCCTCATTCGCGCCCGAGCTATTACATCAAGCTTGGACTCGATGCGACGGTCGTTTACCCGACCATCAATTTCCGTTTTCGCAATCCATTCAATTTCCCCATCGTTTTGCATGAAGCCGTTTCGAATGGCATCGTCCGCGCCGAAATACTCGGGCCCGAGCGGCGCCATACCGTAACCTATTTTCGGCGCATCGACGAAGTCGTTCCTTTCGAGGAAGTCGAACGCAAGACCCCCAAATTGCCCGAAGGCATGCGTGTGCTCGCGCAACGGGGCATTCCCGGATTCAAAACCACGAGCTCACGCGTCGTGCGCGATGGCGCCCATGCCCTTCGTTACAAATGGGCAGACTCGTACCCGCCAACGATGCAGATTTTCAATGTTGGCTCGGGCCCGAAAGAATTGACGGCTTCCGCAAAAGACGACGACCATCCCGAATACATCGTCGATGAATACCTTGTCGTCACCCAAGGCCCCGATATCCACACGCCCGGAGGTTCGGGTCCCGAGCCCGGTGGGGGAACGATCGAAAGCCGCGAACCCGGCCGCACGGGCGAACGAGGCTATTACGAAAAGTTGGGTTTGTCGCGTTATAATGGTCCTGAGAGCGCCGAGCAGACTGCGTCCTCCGACCCGCCGCCAACCGTCGCTGCTGCGGCGGATTCTCCCGCGGACGACAAAAAGCCTGACGATCCGAAAATCAAAAAGAAAAAGAAGAAAAAGAAAAGCAAAGCCGCTGACTCGGCCGGCTGATTCGATACGACCCTCGCCAAGCGTCAAGAGCCGCGGTACCTTTGCGCCGTGTTTTCCCCGCACGTACGTTTCGAGGGGTTTACGACGACCGATTGGCTTCGCGTTTTGTCGCTCTTTCGGCCGCGCCCCGCATCGCATGAGTCACGTGATTCCAACCGCCCTCGAGGCGGCATCATCGCCGTTCACGAGCGCGGTCGGTTGCTCAAGCTCTTGCACACATCGGCCGGTCGTTTGTCTGTGCGCAACGTCGACTGGCCACAGTCCGCCGAACAGCTCGCACGCAAACACGCCGTCGCCTTCTCCATCCTGCTCGAACGTCACGCGCTCGATCGCATCATGGAGGGCTTCGCAGCCAAAACTCGCCCGAACGATGACCTCACCGCCCAAACGCTCACGCTCGTCTCACTTGCCCGCGTCGAGTTTGCCCAGGGAAACATCACTGCGTGGCCGCTGCGTCTTCGAGGCGTCCCCGTGCCGACGTCCGGCATGGTGCGCGCGAGTCTCGATGCGGTTTGTCCTGTTGGAAAGTCCATGGTCCTCGGCCTCTTCGAACACGGTGAGCTCTGGGCGTGTATCGCCTTGCGACGTTCTGGCGATGGCATCCGTCACATCATCGGCCCAGAAGAACTTCGCGATGACATCGGACTGCTCTCGGGCGATTGGCGGCGTGATCATCGCCATCTCGCGCGCACCGTCGAAGAGCGCGTTGGCCCCTTGGCATTCGGTTGCTTTGCCGAACTCGCGACGTTCCGTGCGCTCGAAGTCGATCCCAGTCCCGGCGCGTGGGCTCGCGCGTCGTTCGTCCGCGACATCATCCTCTCACCCTTGCCCGTTCCTATGGCCATCCCGCTCGGCATCGACGCGGGTTTGGCCGCGTTCATTGCAGTACGAAACATCGTCGAACGTCTCGATTCCGGTGGTGTCGTCAGCGGCAAGATCGAAAGGCTCTGGGAACGCGCAGCCGATCGTCCCGAGTTTGCCCGCATCGAGGAACTGCTCGGGTTTCACCCGCTCGATCTACTGAGAAGGCTCCTGACGCGCGACCAGTGAACAAGGTTGTCCCACGTCGCTGCGAGGCAAGCACCGTCGCAAACCCGGCCCGTGCGCTGTTCCGAAACGGTCGATTCTCGCGGATTACGACACGCCCGAAGGGCGACTCTTTCGTGCTTTGATCGCTTCCGTTTCAGCCTGAAGCCGTTCCGTTGCCACCTGCATGAGCCGCGTGACCCACTCCAAGAGACGTTTCAGCTCCTCTTCATTGGCACGATTATCTTTGAGCCGGCGGATTTCAATGTCCGCCAGCCGCCGCACGGGAGACAGCAATGCAGGTTCGTCCTGGCCAGGCAAATGGGGCAACATCACGCGAATTTGCCACCTCGACAGTTCTTCCGCGCGTTCGAAATTCTCCGCGGCAAGCTGCGCCTCGGCCGCCTTGTCCAGCACGGCGTGCAATCGCAGGCTATCCTCTCCAAACTCAGCCACCCCGAGTGCGACCGCTTCTTCGAAGTAGGCGGTTGCGCGCGTGTGATCCTTCCGCTGTTGTGCAACCTCACCCAAATACGCGAGCGGAACGGCCTGCGTCGCTTTCGATTCTGGATAACACGACTGAAAAAGGCGAAGCAAGCGCTGGAACGTTTCTTCGGCCTCATCGAAGTATTCCGCCTCCTGATACGCTTTTCCCAGCTCCGTGATTGGATTGCACAAGCGCCCGTCCGCTTCGCCATACACCTTGTCGTAAAACTCGAGCGCACCTTTGAAGGGATGGATAGCTTCTTCGGGCTTCTTTTCTGCCATCGCCGCCCGGCCATAAAGAAATAACGCTTGCGCCATCTTCAGGGGGTCGGATTCGAGAGCGCCCGCTGTAATTTCGACCGCCATTCGCAGCGCTTTTCGAGCTTCTTCGTATTCGCCCACGTGCATGAAAATATCCCCCACCAGCATCAAGTCTTTGTACACGAGCGCCGGTTCTTGCAGCAAATTCGACGCCCTCAACCTGAATGCTTCTACCGCGTGCATGAGCGCATGATCCCAAGCCTTCCGCCGTCGACCCAGATCGGCAAGAATCGAATGGCTCGTAGCGACCAACGAATCCGCAGGACCAATCATGTCACGCGCAATGCTCAAAGCCCGCAGCGCACGCTCCTCCGCTTCGTCAAGCTCCCCTTTTATCATCAATGTCGCCGCCCAGCCAATCAAGACCGGCACATGCCTCGGATGCGCCAGGCCAAAACGTCGATCGAGCAACGCCACTGCGCGTTCCCATTGCCCAAGCTGCATCCAACCAGCAACGAGAACCTCGAGGGCCGTCAAACTCAGTTCATGCATTGGCCCAAGTTTGGCATCCCGTATCTCCAGTAAGCGTTCGGCCAATGGAACAGCGAGTTCATATTTGCACTCAGTCATGGCTGCGCCGAGTTGAACATCGAGTTGCCAAGCCTCGAGATCATCGGAATCGAGTTCGGTGGCATCATTCATTGCGGTTTCGCGTCCATTCTCGCCTTCGCTACAGAACGGTTTCTCGTGCCAAGCAATTCCCACGGTCACGCGAGGGCCTGCGTGGTTGGGATCATTTTTCGGTCAAGGGTCTGCCAAGATTGCACGAAACTCGTCCGCTTGCTCCTTCGAGAGCGTTTTCAAGAGTGGACGCATCGTGTAATTGCCATGCATTTTGCCATCGCGCATGAAGCACCAATCGGAGATTTCTGCTTTCGTCGCGCGCCACGGTTGACCATATCGGACGTTGGTCACAACCGCAGGATCATTGCCGATTGTTCCCGCGAAAACGCCATTTTGATAGGTGACATCGGTGACCCAAAAATGTTCGGTCTTCCCCTTGTCCGTAATGGGTACTTTGACGTCGAAATCCGACCCTTGCCGTCTCTCGAGGACAGCAATGAAGTTGTCCACCTCCCGCCGAGCGCGAGCAATGGCCGCATCCATTTCCGCCTGATCATATCCTCCAGGAACAGCAGTATCGGGCGGAAGCACGTTGTTCGATTCGACGACGCGCGTCTCCTTGGGAGGCTCGCGCTTGCCCATGTTTCGATCGCATCCCCACGAGACGATGAACAGGCACGAAAATGCCACCAACAAGAGCGATTTATTCATGATGCCTCAATCCTTTGTTGCTGCGAAACCCCAAGTTCATGCGGGCTCGATGTCGAGCAGCAATGGCAACATGTCGCCCGCTTTGCCCTCGAAAAACCAATCGCACACATCATTGACAGCACTCGCCTCGATGTTCACTTCCGCAATGTTCGTCCCATGCCGCTTTGCCAACGTGACGAACCCTGCGGCCGGGTGTACGACAGCCGATGTTCCAACCACCAACATCACATCGCACCCGTTGACGGCGTCCGCTGCGGCGATCAAGTGCTTCGACTCGAGTGCCTCGCCAAACCAAACCACGTGCGGCCGCAGCACACCGCCGCAAGCGCAGTGTGGCAAATCCGTTTCTGCGAAGTGGCGCGCCCGAAACGCCGGATCGGGCGAACCGCTGCCCGCGAAAGCCGGCGTAATTGGAATATTGCGATTGGGCGTGACTTCACCGCACGCCACGCAGCGCACGTGCCATATCGAGCCGTGAAGGTGCACAATGCTTTGCGAGCCGGCCTGCTCGTGCAGGTCGTCGATGTTTTGGGTGAGCAGCGTGAATGTGCCACCCGCTTTCCGCCATCGAGCTTCGAGCGTTGCAATGGCTCGATGCGCTGGGTTTGGCATGGCGTTACATGATGCCGTACGTCGATGATTGTAAAATTCCCAAACAAGCCCAGGGTCGCGCGCCCAGGCTTCCGGTGATGCCAGATCTTGGGCTTGGTAGCGGCGCCAGAATCCACCAGCACGGCGAAACGTCGCAATGCCCGACTCGGCCGAAACGCCCGCACCCGTGAGAACCGTGATCTTGCGCGATGACCGCAGCTTGGATTGGAAGTCCAATCGGCCTGATTCCGAAGTCATTGCCATTCCCCTTGGCCCCCTCTTGCCGTCTTGCACGAAGACGCGCAACGCCTCATCGGTCAGCCGACTCGTTGCCCGTCACCCGTCCTCGTCGTCCCTCTTTTCCTTTGAACTCGAACGGTCTGTCGGTCCAAACAACGACGGTCCGTCCTCCGCTCCATGCTCCGCGACGAACACTTCGGCAAGCTCGACGAGCGCTGCGATTTTCTCTTCTCGGATCGTCCCGTACACCGTGAGCGCCATCGCGCGACCACTCACGTACAGCCACACGTCGCCACGCTCGCGCAACAGCGCACGCAAATCACGCGACAGCCACTTGCCGATCGCTGCGGCTTGCGCCGCATCGGCTTCAACCAAGTACGTCGAGGCAAACTTCGGGTCTTTGCGAAACTCGATGCCCGTGTTCGCCACGCGAGAGTGTTCGTCGAGCAGCGGCAAGGGCCTTGCTTTGAAACTCGGTCCTGGTTCGGCAAGACGAACAAGCACGGTTTGATGATCACTGCTTCCTTCGGCATCGCCCATGACGAACCGCGCATACGCCACCTTCGGCGCAAGCTCGTACTGCCCGATCACTTTGCCTTCACCAACCTCTTCGATCGCTTCGGCAAAGTCGCGCGAGAGTGCGCCGACGGGTTTGGGACGCGTGTCCTTGACCTTCTTCTTGCTTTCGCCTGCAACTCTTGCCCCTTTTCGGAGCTTCGACCGGCGTTCGCCCAGGTGCTCACGCCAAGCATCGATCTCTCTCGAGATGCGTTGATCGACTTTGCCCGTGAGCACGAAGAGCAGCCCAGCCGCGATGGGTCCAACGATCCACAGCCACCACATGAGCCGGGAGCCTAATCGTTTCGAGCGGCGTTGCCCATGGTCTGTTGAACGGCCTTTGGTTACGCTCGGAAGCGACCATCGATGCTCGGATCGTATCAGTACTGGATCACCACCGGCGCTCTCGTGTTGTGTTTGTTCATGTCGCTCTTGCGCAGACAGACGGCCAAGCAGCTTGCCGAAGCGCGCAAGAAGCTGCTCGACGAAAGACAACAGCGCGAGCAGATGCGTGCCGAGCTCGTGCATGTTCGCGGCACGTTGGACAAAGACCTGGCAGCAGCAAAGAAGCTGGCGAGCGAAGCAAAGGCGGCACGCACTGCGCTCGAAGAGAAAAACGCACGCCTTCAGGCCGAGTGCGACGCACTCCGTTCCGAGCTCGAACGAGAGCGGTCGAGCGCTGGCGATCGTACGGCGGCGGAGGAATTGGCCCGGACGAACACTTCGAGTTCGAAGTGAGGGCTCTTCGATCTCTTGTCTGCGGTCGAGGCGGACCCGTTCTTCGTCTAGGGTGAGACGATGCGCATGGTGGTCAATTAGTTCATGTCCGAACGATGTTTGGAGTCATGAACGCGATGATGGTAAGGACATGACATGAAGAACAACATGCCGTGCCTTCTCGGGGTCATTCATCTTCCACCGCTTCCGGGCAGTCCTCGGTGGAATGGGCAGGCGGGGTTTGCCGAGGAACTGGCATTTCGGGAGACGCAGCTTCTTGCAGCGTGCGGGTTCGATGGCGTCATCGTCGAAAACTTCGGCGATGCGCCGTTTTTCCCGGGCGCCGTGGAACCCATCACGATTGCGGCCATGACGATGTGTCTTCGGGCCGCGCGAGAGGCTGCGACAAACTTTTTTCGGGGGGTGAACGTTTTGCGCAATGACGCCGACGCGGCGCTTGCCATTGCGGTAGCCACGCATGCCGACATGATTCGGATCAACGTGCACACGGGCGCGCGCGTGACCGATCAAGGTCTGGTCGAAGGCGCTGCGCATCGCACGCTGCGCACGCGTCGAACGCTCGGGGCCGAGCGGGTCAAACTTTTTTGCGACGTCGATGTCAAGCATTCCGCGCCCTTGGCAGACAGGCCGATCGCGGAAGAGGCGCACGACACGGCCGATCGTGGGCTCGCCGATGCCCTTTTGGTCACCGGGACCGGAACGGGTCGCCCTGCCTCTGCTGACGATCTCGAAGCCGTTTGTCGCGCCGTGCGCGTTCCAGTGTATGTCGCGAGCGGCGTGACAATCGATGCTTTGCCGGCGCTGCGCAGCGCTCACGGCTTCATCGTTGGTTCTGCGCTTCGAGCGAGCGGCCGCGCGGGCGATCCGATCGACCACGACTCCGCTGCCCGTTTTGCCGACGCGTTTCGTGCACTTCGATGTGCGTGAGAACGGGCCTTCACGAGCGCCGTCTCGATGGTGTAGGGTGCGCTCCGTGCGACCGACTGGTTTTTCTCGAGGGTTCGGCGAGACGCTTCATGTTCTGGGCGTTTCCATGACGTTTTCAACCGCCGTGCTCATGGTTTGTCCGCGGGTGGCCATGGCGCAGACGGAACCTTCCGATGCTCCGAAACCGACCGAGGAACCACCTCGAACCGATGCGGACAAACTTCCACCTCCGCCACCTGAACCATCACGTTTGCCTGTTCGCCCCGAGGCCGGAGACGTCGCTCTGAAGCCGCCGCCGCCTGTTGATGAACCCGCGCCACGAGCTGATGCTGCACCGGCCGCAGCCAAACCCAAGGAACCGGAGACGGGGTTTCTTCTCGGTTCGTACGGACGCGCAGTCACGGCCACTGATTTTCGCAAGCGACCTGGGCGCGATGCGGATATCGTCGCGCGTGGTTCACGTCTCGACGAGAGTTCGTATGTCGAGCTCGACGTGCAGCGGCAGGACCATTGGAAAGCCACTGGGGCGACGACGCGAGCGGTCGTCACGCTCGGTGCGTCCGGACCGCTCTTTCATTACAATGCAGATTTCACCATTCGTATGGCTGTGCGAAACCTATTTTTGCAAGCCAACAACATCATGGCCAAAGGTTTTTCTGCGTGGGTCGGTTCGCGCATGTACCGCGGCGATGATTCCTACTTGCTCGACTTCTGGCCCCTCGATAACTTGAATACGATGGGGGGCGGATTGCGTTATGACCTCCCGTCTGGACGCACGTTCGTTGCGTGGCATGCCGGATTGAATCAACCGAATACGGGTTATTTCAAACAGCTTGCAACGCGCACACCCGCGCTCAATCAAACCGGATCGACCACGATAAGCATCCTCGACAGGCAGAAATTCATTACGAGCTTCAAGGCGAGTCACATTGTTCCGCGTGGAAAAGGCGGCATCAAAGCCGTTCTTTATGGTGAAATTCACGATATCCCGTCGGGCCAGCGCGAAACCGAAGTCAAAGGCAAATTCGAGATGTTGCCGGACGATATCGGTGGCGTTGTGGGCGCACAGGTTGGAGCCTTTACGGGAACCGATGCATCGCACGTCAATTTGTTCATCCGTTATGCTGGCGGATCCGCGGCGTATGGCGAATTCGGCACGCCCTACCAGCTTGCGCCGGATCGCACGTCGACAGGCGCTCGCGAGCTGTGGATCACACTGAGCGGCAATTGGGAGACGGGATCGCTCGGGCTCATGGCGGCAGCGTATTTCCGCAGCTTTCGCAATGCCAGCCCGGCGCTCGATTTCAGCGACGTCGACGAAGGGATCGTCATGGTTCGGCCGCATTTCTTCCTCGCCAATTGGGGCGGTGTCGCGGCAGAACTTTCCTATCAGGCGCAGCAGCGTGGCATCAGGTCGCAATCGCAGCCCGCGTCGGGAGCACTCATTCCGCAGCCGAGCAACGATCCGCACAGCGCGGCGGTCACTCGGCTCGGCCTGATCCCCTTTTTGAATCCGGCAGGCAAAGGCAGTTACAGTCGTCCGCAGCTCCGCTTGATGTATGTTCTCACTCACCGCGATGACGGCGCGCGGGCGCTTTATTCCACGGACGACGTGTTCAATCTCCGCACGTGGGAGCATTTCTTTGGTGTCGGAGTCGAGTGGTGGTTCAACGCGCAGACGACGTACGGTGGTTGATATGAAGACGAATCGAAGGGCACTCGTGAATCGATTTCATTCGTCGGCCAAGGCCGTCGCCATGGTCGCTGCAATCTCGACGCCGGCGTGCATGGAATTTGCCGAACCGGCCGAGATTCAGCTACAAAACCACGTCCAAGATTGGCGCGAGGAAATCATCTATCAGGTGCTCGTGGACCGATTTGCAGACGGAGATTGGGGAAATAATTACAGCATTTATCCGTCGGCACCCGGAAAATGGCACGGGGGCGACTGGAAGGGACTCGAGGACAGACTCGACTACCTCGAAGGGCTTGGCGTCACCACGCTATGGATTTCGCCCATCATCAAGAATGTCTACACCGACGCCGGCTTCGATGCATACCACGGTTATTGGGCGCAGGACCTCACGCAGTTGGCGCCCCAATTCGGGGATCTCGAATCGTTAAGGAGTCTCGTCAAATCGGCCCATGACCGCAAAATGAAGATCGTCCTCGATATCGTGACGAATCACATGGGCCAGCTCTTTTATTACGACATCAACGGCAATGGCCAAGCCGACGATCCCCTGAGCATTTCGCGCGGAAAGGACGTATACAAGGAAAACGAATACGATCCGACGTATGATGTGCGTGGCGTGCAAGCGTTCACGTCGCTCGGTGAATCGGGTTTGGCGGAAGTCGTTTTCGCCCACGATCCCACGTCGAACCACATGCCGCCATTTCCGGAAATTTTCCAGAACGAGCTCGCATACAATCGTAAAGGTCGCACGTACAACTTCGACGATCCCGATCAGTTGCGTCGAGGCGACTTTCCCGGCGGCCTGAAAGACATCAATACCGAGCTTTGCCCCATTCGCGAAGTCATGGTCGACGCGTATTCGCGGTGGATCGAGCTGACGGATATCGACGGTTTGCGCATCGACACGGTCAAACACATCGAGCGTGGATTTTGGCGCTACTTCGGGTACAAAGTTCGACAGCGTCTTCACGCAAAAGGGAAAACGAATTTCTTCATGTTCGGCGAAGCGTTCGATGGACGTGATGCTCTCGTCGGTTCATACACGAAAAACGGAAACGAACTGCCGCTCGAGGACGAAGTCGGAGTGCAGGGGCCGTGTGCGGACGATCTGAATGGCGACCAGCTCGACAGCGTGTTTTACTTTCCGCAACAATTTCAGGTCGTTCGCGACGTATTTCGTTATCGCGGCCCAACGTCGAACATCCAGCGCCTTTACAACGACCGTAAAGTCAACTATGGCAATACGCCCGCGCTTCGCGGCCCTGTCGATGCCACCGGTGCAGGCATTTCGCCACAAAAACTTCTCGTGAACTTTCTCGACAACCACGACGTTCCGCGCTTCCTTTTCACGGGTGCCGGTAACTATCCCGAAGATCCGATTTTCGGCACACCGTTACCCATCGAAACACGTCGCAGCATGCTTCACAATGCATTGCTTTACCTCATGACGTGGGACGGCATTCCGTGCATTTACTACGGCACCGAGCAGGACTTCGAAGGCGGCAACGACCCGGGAAATCGCGAGGACATGTGGATTGCACAAAGGCACGAACCGTTCTTCAAAAATGCTCCAACCTACGCTCGGGTCAAGCTTTTGGCAAAAGTACGACGCGAACATCCTGCTTTGGCCCGCGGGGAGCTGAACATTCTTTGGGCAAGTGATCGCACGAACGACAGCGATGAAGACGCAAATGTGTTTGCATTCGAGCGATCCGATGCTGCGACCGGTGATTATGCCATCGTCGTCATCAATGCCAACCTCAATGGAAGCAAGTCGCCATCGTTTGGCGGCCAGGCCATGCAGGTGGGCGCAGCGCCTGGCATGGTTCTCGTCGACGCACTTGGTGCGGTGACGGATTCCATCACGGTTTCTTCGGACGGTCGAGTGTCCATTACGTTGCCTCCATCGAGCGGTGCGATTCTCGTTCCGCAGTGACTTCATTCCTCACGCGCCCATGCACGGAGGTTTTTGCCCATGGCTTCCGTTTCGGTCACGGCCCTCGATAAAACATTTGGACAAACCAGCGTGCTCAAAGGCGTGTCGGTCGAAGTACCCGACGGCGCGTTTGCGGTCCTCGTCGGCCCCAGCGGTTGCGGTAAGTCGACACTTTTGCGTTTGCTCGCCGGGCTCGAAGAAGCCGATGGCGGCACGATTTGCCTTGGCAATCGCGACATCACAAAACTCGAACCTCGTGATCGCAACATCGCGATGGTGTTTCAATCGTATGCGCTCTACCCTCACCTCACCGTCCGGGATAACCTGGCATTCGGCTTGAAGCTGCGGAAAACACCGCAATCCGATATCGACAAGCGCGTCCAAGAAGCATCCGACATGTTGGGCCTCGGCACCCTGCTCGACCGTTTGCCCAAGCAATTATCCGGGGGACAACGGCAACGCGTTGCCATGGGTCGCGCCATCGTGCGTCAGGCCGACCTGTTTCTTTTCGACGAACCCTTGTCCAACCTCGACGCAGCACTTCGAGCTCGCGTACGCGTCGATATTCGCAAACTGCACGACAAACTTCACGCAACGAGCGTCTACGTCACGCACGACCAGGTCGAGGCCATGACGCTTGCCGACGTGATCTTCGTCCTGAACAAGGGTCAGGTCGAGCAATCCGGCGCGCCGCTCGAGATTTTCGACAAACCCGCGACGAAATTCGTCGCCGGCTTTCTCGGCAGCCCGGCCATGAACTTCATCGATGGGCAAACCATTTCCGAAGGACAATCCATTCGATTCCGCGCAAGCGGTGACATTTCGATACCCATCGATTCAGCAATCTTCGGCGCAAACCTCGAATCAGGCAGAAATGTCACGCTTGGCGTGCGCCCTCATGAAGTGAGTTTGGCGGAATCAGGAAACGGCATCGGATGTCTTTCGGTATCCGTCGTCGAAGCGCTCGGGGCGGAAACGTACGCACATGGCGATCTTGGTACGAGCTCGTTTGTCGCGCGTCTCGAATCGACGACGTCGGTAAAAAAAGGCGCTGCATTGCCGATTGCTTTCAAATCCATTCATCTTTTCGATGCGGCGACAGGCAAATCGTTGCGGGCGAGGTCGTAACGTGCAGCGTGTTTTTCTTTCGTTCTGCTTGGCGCTCGTGGCGACCGTTTTTTCGCCGCTTACGTTTGCAGCGACAATCCGCTTGTGGCACGCTCAACGTGGCGATGAAGAAAAGGCCCTTGAAGAAGCCGTTTCACGATTCAAAGACGCCCCCGTGGAATTGCTCGCCGTTCCATCGGATGCATTCAAGTCGAAGGTCACTTCCGCTGTTCAATTTGGTGAAGGACCAGATCTCTTCATTGACGCGCACAATCGCATTGGTCATTACGTTCGCAGCAGCGTGATTGCGCCGGTCGGTGACGCGCTCGACACCCCTGCATTCGTTGGCCCGCCACTCGATGCGGTGACGGTGGGCGGCAAGGTCTATGGCGTGCCGCTTTCTCAAAAAAGCGTCGCGCTCTACGTCAATACGGACCTCGTGAAGACGCTGCCGTCCGAATTCGAGGCCATTGCCGATTTGCGCAACCAACTGCCCCGCGGCGTGTTTCCTTTGGCCTACGAGGCATCGGGGCTTTACGTGCACGCAGCCATTCTTCATGCATTCGGCGGCCAGGTGCTCATGCCCAACGATCAATTTGGAATCGTGGGGCCCCAGGCTGAAAAATCGCTCGAATTCGTCCTCGGGCTGCAAAATCAAAAAGTCATTCCCGAAGAGGCCGACGGAGCGCTCGTTTCGAATTTGTTTCGGTCTGGCAAAGCTGCGTGTGCCATCAGTGGCCCATGGCTTGCCACCGATCTTGCCGGTGCGCCGTCGCTTCGTTATCGCGTCGTTCCCATTCCAGTCATTCGACAAACGGGCCATTATCCGCAGCCGTTGCTCACCGTGGAATCCGTCATGCTCACTTCTCGAGGTGCCGAGCGCGCTGACGTGCGTGCGCTCGCGCGATGGCTCGGGAGCGTTGAGGCCTCGCGTATTCGTGCGGAGCGAGCCCGAACATTGCCAGCTCGAAATGACACGCCGCTCGCCGCCGACGATGCGTTTCTCGCAGCATTTGCCGAACAAGCGAAGCGAGCGGTACCCATGTCGTCGTCGCTTGCCATGGACGTCGTTTGGGAGCCGGCAATGAAGGCCATTCGAAAGGTTCTTCGCCGTGATGCGCTTGCTGAATCCGCACTCTCCGAAGCAAAGCGACGATTCGACGACGTGCGGCGGCCATTGCCTCCGCGCACTTCGCCGACGCCACTGCTCGTCCTCGCGGGCCTGTTTTTCTTGTTCGCCGCACTTTCCCTCGTGCGACGCGCACGCGAGGCTGATTTCAGGCGTGAGCTGCGACGATCGCTGCCTGCGTATTCGTACGTTCTCCATGCGGTGGTTGCAATTGGAGTTCTCGT
>Ga0138256_10003719_pt1 | contig 16193 bp, 13 predicted proteins | sample KNB2016incub_MG_FD_105486 | JGI IMG/M metagenome (GOLD analysis project Ga0138256, IMG submission 105486) | Active sludge microbial communities from wastewater in Klosterneuburg, Austria - KNB2014incub_MG | ecosystem: Engineered > WWTP > Activated sludge > Unclassified | place: Austria... | reverse complement strand
GGAATGTGCTGTCCAAGCATTTGGGTGCGGAAAAATTCGACGAGCTTGACCCTGAAAAGCGAAAAGAAACCCGTATTCAGACCGGAATGAAAGCCGTCAAGCGGCTTATCGGCCTAGGTGAAGACGCGATCGTTGTCAAAGGCGTCGATAACCTGCTCACAACCCGCGCGCGCTGCTGCAACCCGCTGCGCGGCGAAGATATTATTGGCTATATTTCGCTTGGCAAAGGGATCGTTGTCCATAACAAACGTTGTAAGAATGTCCAGCAGTTAATGGTCAACAAGGACCGCATTGTCGAGGTCGAGTGGGCAAAGAGCGACCAAAAGGAGATACAGTCCGTCCGCATTCTCGTCACGACCGAAAACAGGACGGGCATGCTCGCCGGCATTACCAATGCAATCGCCGAAATAAAGACAGGCATCCGCGATGCTCGGGCCGACGTTACCCGCGACGACCGGGGTCTTATCGAGGTAACGGTCGAAGTATTTGATAAAAAGCATCTCGACAAGGTTGTGGGCGCGATTCAGCAAGTTCCGGGCGTGATCACGGTCGAAAGGATCAATGCGTGAGGCAGCCGGGATCGTTCCAGCTTTTGTTTTAATACGATTCGTTAAGAATTGGTGCCAATTGACCGCACGAAAGTTCATTAAGATTATCCGGGTTTTCGATCGGCCTCGCGGCCGTATCCGGTCGCGGCAGAGAAATATCCCTCTACAATCGGCCTGATGAACTTTTCTTTCTTCGGCCTATTTGATAGAATTTGCGTTTTGTTCAATGACGCGGAGGCTTTACAAAACGTAATGGCAGATATCATTTCAACCGACAAGGCACCAGGGGCGATCGGTCCTTACTCACAGGCCGTAAAGGCGGGGAATGTTGTTTATTGCTCGGGCCAGATCCCGATCGATCCCTCGACCGGCGAATTTGTTTCTCAAGATGTAACTGAGCAGACCGAGCAGGTGTTCGTTAATCTGAAGGCGGTCCTTGAGGCGGCCGGAGCTACGCTTGAGAACGTAGTTAAAACAACGGTATTTTTAGCGGATATGGGCGAATTTGCGGCGATGAATGAAGTTTATGCAAAACATTTCGTCGAAAATAAGCCGGCGAGAGCGACCGTTCAGGCCGCGCGGCTTCCGCGCGATGCGCGGGTTGAGATCGATTGTATCGCGGTATTGTAATGAATGTTTTAAGGGCCTTTTGATCGGAGCGGCCGGAATAGGCTATTGACAAAGCATTTTGCGGATGGAGATCAGGGCTACACCGCAAGGCCGGGAATACAAAAAACCAACCGCGGAAAATCCTGCGGTTGGCAACTAAACAGTAAATTAAGTTATCAAAGACGGTTTAAGCAGCCTTGATAATTTTGCCGGATTTGATACAGCGGGTGCAGACCTTCATCCGGCCGTTGCCTCCGGCAGGAAGCTGAACACGGACTGGTTGAAGATTAGGATTGAAACGCCGCCGGGTTTTGTTATTTGCGTGTGAAACATTATTTCCAAACTGCGGGCCCTTGCCGCAAACATCGCATCGCATTGACATAAATATATTGCCTCCAATTATTTTGTGAGGTTAGTTGAAATAAATATTTCAAAAACTCAAAAACAGATTTTATACCAAATCTCGCCCGGCGAAGTCAAGTTATGGACTGGGCGAATACGTTCAAAGGAGTAGATTCCAAAGTGCACAAACTCATCTTCAAATGGTTTTCGGCGGCAGTATTGGCGATGGCCGCCCTTTTCTCAATGACCTCTTGCTCCGGCGGCGCGGCCGATCCGGCTGCCGGCCCTGCCGGAGCGGACCCGAATGCTGTAGCCGCCCGTGTCAACGGTAAGGATATCAAGATGGAAGAGGTCGAAAAGGGCGTTAAAGCTCAGTCGCAAGGCCAGGAAGCCTATTTCTCGCCTCTTGAATTGGCCTCGGCAAGGCTTACAGTGCTTCAACAGCTTATCCAGGGCGAGGTTATGTTCCAGAAGGCTGAAAAGGAACAGGCTGTTCCGACCGAAGAAGAGGTTACGGCCGAAATGAATCGGCAAAAGACGAGCAGCGGGCTTTCCGCCGAAGAGTTTGACCGTCAGATGAAATCGGCGGGTGAATCCGAACAGAGCTGGCGTCAAAACGTAAAAAAGAACCTCGCGCTCCAAAAATTGCAGGAAAAAATCACGAATCGTGTTGAAGCTCCCAAGGATAAGGAGATCGAGGAGTTTTACAACACGAACAAGGAACAGTTCAAGAATAAACGCGGGGCACAGCTCGCCGCGATCGTTATCGATCCTGCCAACAGCGGCCAGGGCGACCTGACGACCAATCAGGACCAGGCGAACGCACGGGCCAAGGAGATAGGCCAGCGTGCAATGACCGGTTCCGATTTCGCAACACTCGCCCGTGAAGCAAGCGAAGATCTCCAGTCGCGTTCACAGGGCGGTGATTGGCGGTACTTTACCGAAGATGAGCTAAAACAATCGTTTGGCGATCAGGTAGCCGATCTGATAATGAACAAGATGCAGAATGGCCAGATCGTCCCGGTCGCATTGCCGCTTGAGGGAAAGACGCTAATCGTCAAGCTGCAACGAAAACAGGATCGGGATGAGGACCTGACGCTCGAAAGCCCAGGCGTTCGACAGCGTGTTACTGAACTGCTGATCAACGCCCGCAAGGGCCTCTTGTGGCAGTCATACGGCGCTATCGCGATCAATGAAGCAAAGGTCGAAAACTTCCTGGCGCAAAAGGTTGTCGCGAATCCGAATGAACTGAGCGGTGCACGTCCGGCCGCGCCGCCCACACCGGGCAACGCGAACACCACGTCGAATGCGAATGCGGCGGGAGCCTCAAACGCCAACGCGGCGGCGAACACCAACACCAACGCCAATGCACGGCCGGCCGCGAACAGCAGCCCGGCCGCGCAGCCCGCTGCAAATAGACCGGCAAACGCGAATTCGGGACAATAGGCACTGGCCGTCAGTCCTTAGGATGGGAAATACAATAGCCCGGCGGGTGTTTGCCGGGCTATTGTAATAATTAGGCAGGGGCAAATCCGTATGAAAGATGTGCGGACATCCATCGCCCAAGCAGGTAGAGTGGTCCAATGCTTTTTCGTCTCTCAGACGTTAAGAAATCTTACGGCGGGAACGAGATCCTCAAAGGGATAACGTTTCAGATAAATCCCGGTGAAAAGGCGGGCCTCGTTGGCCGCAACGGAGCCGGCAAAACGACCGTTTTTCGAATTGTTACCGGAACCGAGGGCCCCGATTCGGGTGAAATGATCTCGGTCAACGGCCTTCGACTTGGTCTGCTTGACCAACACGTTGATTTTGGAACAGGCGAAACGGTTCATACGGCCGCGCTTACGGCGTTCAAGGAGATCCACGACATGGAGGCCGAGATGCGCGAACTGGAAATGCGTATGGCGACCGACCATTCTCAAGAGGTCCTGGACCGGTACGCCGATCTTCAGATCAGGTTCGAACACGCCGACGGCTTTTCGTATGCTGCAAGGGCCGAATCGATCCTTCTCGGCCTCGGTTTCAATAGGGAAATGTGGTCGGCCGATACGGGCACGCTTTCCGGCGGCCAAAAGAACCGTCTCGGGATGGCCCGGCTGCTGCTTTCCGCATCCGACGTGCTTCTGCTCGATGAACCGACGAACCATCTTGATGTCGAGGCGGTCGAATGGCTCGAACAGTTTCTCGCGGAATATGACAAGACCTATGTTGTAATTAGCCATGACCGGTATTTTCTCGACCGAACGACAAATCGGATAATCGAGATCGATCGCGGCCAGGCGGTCACATATAAGGGAAATTACTCCGACTTTCTTGAGGAACGCGAACTACGCCGCGAGCAACAACGCCGTGAATATGAAAACCAGCAATCGCTGATCAACAAGACCGAAGAATTCATCCGCCGCAATCTTGAAGGACAGAAGACCAAGCAGGCAAAATCACGCCGAAACATGCTTCAGCGGATGGATCGGATCGAGGCGGTAGCATCAGAAAAATCAGGCGGGAGTTTTGGACTGAAGAAGGTTGAACGTACAGGGAACAATGTCCTGACTACGGAAGACCTTGCGATCGGTTATCCAACGCGAACGCTTGCTACCGGTTTGAACCTTTCTCTGCATCGCGGTGAAGCTCTCGGTATTATCGGCGCGAACGGAACGGGCAAGACCACATTTTTAAAGACGGTGCTGGGGCAGCTCCGCGAGGTGAGCGGCACGCTTACCTGGGGCACGAAAGCGAACATCGGTTATTACGCGCAGAATCTTGAAGATCTTTACGCCGGGAATGAGGTTATTCAGGAACTTCGGCGGGTTGCACCGATGGCCGACAACGGAACGCTTCGCGGGTTTCTCGCAAAGTTCCTTTTTTTCGGAGAGGATGTCTTCAAACCGGTGTCGGCATTGTCCGGTGGTGAAAAGGGCAGATTATCGCTTGCGAAATTGATATATTCCGAGAAGAACATCCTTGTACTGGATGAACCGACGAATCATCTCGATATTCCCTCGCGCGAATCTCTCGAAACAGCGCTCGATGAATATACCGGGACTGTGATCGTTGTAAGCCACGACCGTTATTTCCTGGACAAGATCGCCACTCAAATACTTTCATTCGAACGCGATGGATCGATATTGCAGTTCAGCGGCAACTATTCGGAATTTCACGATTGGAAGCTCAGCAGAAAGCCGCGGGAATCCAATCCGGCCGCAAAATTTGATCCCGACGCCGGCATGAGAGATGCGGGTTTGGCAGAAGCACGGAAGGCCGCATCACTCAGCAAGAACGAGCAAAAACGGATCACATCGCGCATCGCCGAGATCGAAGGCCAGATACCAAAACTCGAGGAGTTTTCGGCCAGGCTCGCCCTTGATCTCAGCGATCCGGCGATAACTGCGGACTATGAAAAGGTCAAGCAAATAACCGGACAGCAACGCGATGCCGAGGCCGAACTGGGAGCACTATTCCAGGAATGGGAACAGCTGTCCAAGCAGGCGGAAGAATTTGTGATGGACTCGCAGCATTTTGCCGACCGCCATATACGTGCGTAAGATAGCGGGCATTATGGTCCTAACTTGTCCGGGCCTAATCTCAACCTGAATCAAAAGCCCAACAGTCGGGCTTTTTTTGTTTACCGGCTCATGCTAGAATCGGCAACGTCAATTCACTCAAATCCCGGAGGAAAATTCATGCGCAATCAAACGCAAGTGCGGTTACTGCCGCCGCGTATTGCTTCACGATTCCCGTCGATATCCGTCGCCGTTCTCATGGCATTCGCTGCTCTTGTCACTTATTCGCAGAATGCCGGCGGAACTCGGCTGCTGAGAATGCCGACAGTAAGTGCGGACAAGATCGCTTTCGCCTATGCACAGAACATTTGGGCCGTGCCAAGGTCGGGTGGGACCGCAAGGCGGTTGACCAGTTTTCAGGGACAAACGGCAAACCCTCATTTTTCTCCTGACGGAAAATGGATAGCGTTTAGCGGGGAATATGCAGGCAACATGGATATCTATGTCGTGTCGGCCGACGGCGGTGAACCGCGGCGGCTGACGTGGCATCCGGGCAGCGACCTGGCGCAGGGCTGGACTCCGGACGGCAAGTCGATAATGTTTGCTTCGGGACGCTCGACCTGGGCACCGGCCGGCTCACCGCGATTTTGGACCGTACCGCTTGAAGGCGGCGTCGAACAGCCGATTGCCCTGCCGAGGGCATTTCAAGGCAAAATATCAGCGGACGGCCGCTACATCGCGTACCGGATGAATAATTCGTGGGACGACGAACGCCGCAATTATCGCGGCGGCCAGAACCGGCCGATATGGATAGCGGACACTTCATCATGGGAAGTGGTGTCTCCACCGTGGACCGATTCAAAGGATATTGACCCGGTATGGATCGGCGATGCGGTCTATTACATCTCCGACCGCGATGGCGTGCAAAACGTTTGGTCTTACGACATTCGTTCCAAGAAGAATGCGCAGATCACTAAATTTACGGACTTCGACGTTAAGACAATGGATTCGGGCGCCGGAGCGATCGTGTTCGAACAAGCCGGATACATTCACGAACTCGATCCGAAAACCGGCAAAACGCGGGCCGTCGGCATCTCTGCAACCGGTGACTTTCCGTGGATGATGCCGCGATGGGAGGATGTTTCAGGCCGGATGACAAACCTCGAGATATCGCCAACCGGAAAACGGGTACTTGTCGAATCACGCGGTGAGATCTTTACAATCCCAGTCGAAAAGGGCGACGTTCGCAACCTTACGAACTCGAGCAGCGCGGCCGACCGTGATCCGTCATGGTCGCCGGACGGGAAGTCGATCGCCTATTTCAGCGACCGATCAGGCGAGTATAAGCTCTATATCCAAAATGCTGACGGCCTCGTCGCACCGCGCGAGATATCGATCCCGAACCCAAAGCACTATTACACGGTTTCATGGTCGCCTGACTCGAAGAAGATTTTAACGCATGACACCGATCTCAAGGTTTGGGTGATCGACACGACAACGGGTTCGATGAAGCAGGTAGGCAGCGATCCGTGGATGGTGCCGCAGCGAACGCTCAACCCGGTTTGGAGCCCCGACTCAAAGTGGGTCGCCTATTCCAGCCATCTTCGCTCGATGTATAAGGCCATCTTTATCGCCAACGCTGAAACCGGCGAGGCCCGCCAATTGACCGACGGCCTTGCCGATGCGGCATGGCCGGCTTGGGACGCGAGCGGCAAGTATCTGTGGTTTTTCGCTTCAACGGATTTCGGGCTCAAGTCGCAATGGCTGGATATGACCAACTATCCGTTTCAGGAGAATTTCGGCCTCTATCTAGCGGTACTTTCGAAAAATGAATCCAGTCCGCTGCTTCCTGAAAGCGATGAAGACACCGGCATTTCCGCCGCGGCAGGTCCTCGCGGAATGCGGCCCGAGGCTTCGGCCGGCGACGCTCCTGCAAGTGGAACGCAGGTCGGGCCGACGCCGGCAAGGCGCATACCGGGAACTGTCAGTATTGATTGGGAAGGACTGTCCAAGCGGATCATCTCGATTCCCGGCGTGCCCGAACGGCAATATTCAAACCTTCAGGCCGGCGGTGACGGAACTGTCTTCTATCTCCAAACGGGACAGGGCCAGGCGGGAGCCGGCGGAAATGAACTTGTCCGTTATAAGCTGAGCGACCGGAAGACAATGTCCTATGTGTCGAATGTAAATTCATTCGCCGTTAGCGCCGACGGAAAGAAACTCGTCTATCGGGCCGGAGGCGGCCAGGTCGGCCAGGGCGGAACTCCGCCGGCACCATCGCTTTTTGTGATCGACGCCGACTCACGGAACGCGCCGCAAGCGGGGACCGGACGAATCAGCTATGCGATTAGAATGTACCTTGACCCTCGGGAAGAGTACAAACAGATCTTTAACGAAGGTTGGCGAAATCAGCGCGACTATCTTTATGTAACCAACGCTCACGGGGCCGATTGGCCAAAGATGAAGCAGATGTACGGGGCCTTGCTGCCGTTTGTACAGCATCGGGCGGACCTTAACTATTTAATAGACATGATGGGCGCCGAGATCGCGATCGGACATTCCTATGTTCGCGGCGGCGATATGCCTGATGTGCCCAATAGCCCTGGCGGGCTGCTTGGAGCCGATTTCACGATTGACAACGGCCGTTACAAGATCGCGCGCATTTTTGATAATGAGAACTGGAATCCGGACCTTCGTTCGCCGCTCTCCACTCCGGGCTCGATGGTCAACACCGGCGAATACATACTCGCCGTCAACGGCGTCGAACTTAAGGCCCCGGACAATATTTATCGGTTGCTTGACGGGACGGCGAATAGACAGGTCCAGCTTACCGTCAATGACAAGCCGACAATGAACGGTTCGAGAAATGTAACGGTCGTTCCGGTCGCGAACGAACAGGCATTGCGGACAAGGGCCTGGGTCGAGTCGAATCGACGGCTTGTGGATCAACTTTCCGGCGGGCAGCTTGCGTATGTATATTTGCCAAACACCGGACAGCCTGGCTATGCGAGCTTTAACCGTTACTACTTTGCCCAACAGGAAAAGAAGGGGGCCGTTATCGACGAACGCTTTAACGGCGGCGGTTCAGCGGCTGACTATATTATCGACGTGCTTCAGCGGGATTTTGACGGCTACTTCAATAATGTGGCCGGCGACCGGATGCCCTTCACGTCACCGTCCGCCGGTATTTGGGGGCCAAAGGTGATGATCATCAACGAAATGGCCGGCTCCGGCGGCGATCTGATGCCGTATATGTTTCGTTATCGAAAGATAGGGCCGCTTGTCGGAAAGCGGACATGGGGCGGCCTCGTCCACACGGCGGATACCCCAACATTCGTTGACGGCGGTTCGATGATCGCTCCTCGCGGCGGATTCTTTACGCGCGATAATAAATGGGCGGTGGAAAACGAAGGTGTCGGACCCGACATTGATATAGAAAATTGGCCCAAGGATGTCATCGCCGGCCGCGATCCGCAACTGGAAAGGGCCGTCCAGGAGGCGATGCGGCTGTTAAGGGAAAAACCGATAGATCGTCTTGAAAACGAACCGCCCGCACCAACCTGGGGAACGCGAAAGACCCGATAGCCAAAGGTGCTTAGATTCACAGGGCAATGCATTCGAGCGGCAAAAGAGAATGACGAGTTTCGTATGCCCGCAAGGCGGACGGTGAGCAATTGGTTTGGAGCGTGACCTTCGGGCAAGGAGGTTTACAATAAACAAAACCCCGAACGCGTGCTGTACCGGAAATGACCGTTCCTATCTTTTCCCGGGGCCTACGCCCCGGGCTTTACGTTTTCACCGGTTGAAGCATTTTGAAACGAACATGATCGAGGCATTTTTGCTGTTACCGTTTTGCCGGTCATGACTCCAATCTATAATTCGGGGCCTCTTTTGTGATGATAACGTCATGGACGTGTGATTCGCGGAGGCCGGCCGAGGTAATGCGGACGAATTTTGAATTGGTCTGCAAGTCAGCGATCGTTCGGCAGCCTGTATAGCCCATTCCGGCGCGAAGGCCGCCGACAAGCTGTGTGACCATTTCGGCAATGGTTCCTTTATATGCAACGCGGCCTTCAATGCCTTCAGGAACAAATTTTGAATCGGCGGTCGTATTTTCCTGGGCATAACGGTCGCTTGAACCTTTTTTCATGGCCCCGATCGAACCCATTCCGCGATACGTCTTGAAATTTCGGCCCTGATAAAGTATGACCTCGCCCGGAGCTTCTTCGGTGCCGGCAAACAGGGAACCGATCATGATCGAGTCGGCCCCGGCGGCGATCGCTTTTGCGACATCGCCGGAAAATTTTATGCCGCCGTCTGCAATTATTGGGACGCCCGAGCCGTTCGCTGCGGTTACGGCCTCATGGATCGCCATGATTTGCGGCACGCCGGCGCCCGTGACAACCCTTGTCGTACAGATCGATCCCGGCCCGATCCCTATTTTTACAGCATCAACGCCCGCCGCGATCAGCTCTTTGGTCGCCGCCGCTGTCGCAACATTCCCTGCAACAAGTTCGACCTCGGGAAATTTCGCCTTGATCCGCTTAACGGCGTCGAACACCCGCGAACTGTGTCCGTGTGCAGTGTCGATAACGATCGCGTCAACACGTGATTGGACCAATTCCTCGGCCCGCTCGAGAAAATCGCCCGTTGCCCCTACGGCAGCCGCGCATCGAAGGCGGCCGAGATCGTCCTTCGCTGCATTAGGGAAATTTATCGCTTTTTGAATGTCCTTGACGGTGATAAGCCCTTTCAAATGGCCGTCATCGTCGATCACAAGCAGTTTCTCGATGCGATGTTTCTGCAGCTTTACCTTTGCCTCGTCGAGCGTTGTTCCGACCGGAACGGTGACAAGAGGCTGAGGCGTCATTACAGCGGATACGGGAATATCGGTCCTTGTCTCAAATCGAAGGTCGCGGTTAGTAATGATACCGACAAGCAGGCCGTTCTCATCGATGACCGGAACGCCGCTGATCTTGTACCTGCCCATGATATTCAGGGCTTCGGAAACAATGGCGTTACTGCTGATCGTGACCGGATCGACGATCATCCCCGATTCACTTCGTTTTACCTTATCTACTTCATCGGACTGCTGCCCAATGGTGAAGTTTTTGTGGATCACGCCTATGCCGCCTTGTTGGGCAAGTGCAATCGCCAGGCCCGCGTCGGTAACCGTGTCCATGGCGGAAGAGCAGAGCGGGATATTAAGAGCTATGCCGCGTGAAAATCTTGTCCGCGTATCGACCTCGCCGGGCAGCACCTCGGAAAAAGCCGGAACGAGCAGAACGTCGTCGAATGTAAGTCCCTCTCTAATCTCTTCGATCTTCATAAATTTTGAGTTGGCAAATCGCTCTCGATACAGAAAAGCCCGCAATTAGTTCTGCGGGCCGATGCGCGTTTAATCATTGCCGGGCAATTGCCCTGAAAATTAAGGTTCGTCAATCCGGCCTCCCGGTATTAGCAGGCCTGATAATGATCGGAGTTGGCGCCGGTTTTGCCGGTGGCCGGCCTGACATTGTCGGCGGGCCTTTCATTGTCGGCGGTTCGGCGGCGGCCGAGTTAACATTGGATGCCGGAGTGGTCTTTGGCGTAGCTGCCGCTTTCACCGTTGCCCGCGGAGCAGGCTGGGCCGAAACGGTCGAAACGAGATCATTTGGATTGACCGTTTCGGCCGTTTCGGCGGTAAAACTTGCATTTTGCCAAACTGACGAAATGTTGTTCGCATTTAGATCAAGTTCGATGACCGCCCGTTTTGGGTTCAAAGGGTTAGCCGGAAGATTGATCGTTTTCCCGTTTATGGAAAGCTGTGCCGCCTGAGCCAGCGACTTCGAATAGCTTAGTCTTAGTTGCTCTTTTGGTTCGAATGAGGCCGGTTTTTCGGCGGAAACGATCGAACTCGTACTTGCTCCATCCACGACCGCATTCAGCCAAATGTCATCACCGCCGGTCTTGAACTCGACTTTGACCGTACCCATCGCCGGAGACTGGCCGACAGCGGGAACCGTGTTCGAGTTTGCCGGCGAATTGACGGGCACGGCCGAATTCTGATTCGATGTGTTGGCCGCGAGCTGCGGTTCGCTCTGCTGGTTTTGAATGTAGTTAACAAGAAAAAGGATTCCAGCGGTCATCAAGCCGAGTATCACGGCCGCGAAGATAACCGTCGGAACGATCGAACTGACCGAGCGATCATCGGTCAGAACTTCGGGCCGGTAAGTTTTGAACTCGTCCTCGGCGGCGGCGTCGTTTTCCGCGATTATCCTTGAATAATCCTGAAGGGCCTCTTGCTCGTCCAAGCCAACATATTTCGCATACGAACGAACGAATCCCTTATTAAAAATGCCGCCCGGCAGTGACTTATAGTTATCGACATCAATAGCCTCGAGATATAGAGGCGAAATTCGTGTCTGTTCGGCCACCTCACTTATTGAAATGCCGCGTTGTTCACGAGCCGACCTTAATTTTTCTCCCAGACTGACAGCCATTGTTTCTTGATCCCGCTGACTCTAATTCTTTTCGCAGTAAGCAATAATCTTACAATATATCCGTCCGGAAAAGCTAAAGTCAATTAAATGGCACTTGTTTTGCGGCGGGACGCAGATCGGTGATCGCTATTCTTGATGCCGCGTTTTGGATTACTTCGTACGTGTATTAAAATCGGCAAAGTATCTAGAAAGGTCAAGGAGCAAAAAATGAGTTTAGAAGCTCTCGGAATGGTTGAAACCAAAGGATTTGTCGGAGCGGTCGAGGCAGCGGACGCAATGGTCAAGGCGGCAAATGTTCAGCTTGTCGGAAAAGAGTATATCGGCGCCGGCTACGTTACTATTTTTGTTCGCGGCGATGTCGGTGCTGTAAAGGCCGCGACCGATGCGGGAGCGGCGGCCGCTCGACGGGTTGGCGAATTGATCAGCGTCCATGTTATTCCGCGGCCGCATAACGAGGTCGAGCGGGTAATACCAAAGGGCGGCAAGGTCGGCCTTAGCCCGGATGAAAAGGCGATCGGCGGCGGAGGCGGCCGGCAGCTAACATCCGGGGGCGGAGGGGCTTCATCGACGCCGGCTGCCGAAAGTTCACGGTCCAAGGCGAAATAGCCTACCGGTGCCCGGGCAGGTAAGGTTAGCCATTGTCCTGCTCTATTTCTTCAATGGGTGACACCGATCTCATTTCACAGCAAGAGGCCAGGGACGCCGTAGCGGCGTCTCATAGGGCATTTCTGTCCATAGCTAAATTTGACCAGCACCGGATCGACGAGATTTGCGGTGCAATGTCGGCGGCCGCCCTTTCGGAATCTGCCCGGCTTGGCCAACTCGCGCATGAAGAAACCGGTTTTGGCATTGCCGAAGATAAACGCGAAAAGAACCGCTTTGCAGCGGAAGACGTTTGGAATTATTTTCGCGGCTTAAAAACGGTAGGGGTTGTTTCAGAGAGCAAGAATATTGTTGAGATCGCGTCGCCCCGCGGTGTTGTGGCGGCCATCATTCCATCGACAAATCCAACATCGACCGCGATCTTTAAGATAATAATCGCAATAAAGTCGCGGAATTCGATCGTACTTTCCCCGCACCCGTCTGCCGCACGATGTATTGCTGAAACGGCCCGAATAATGCGTGAAGCAGGCATCAGGCACGGGCTTCCGGCCGAAGCAGTGATCTGTTTGAAAAACTCGACCATCGAAGGCACGGAAGCACTGATGCAGCACAAAAAAACGGCGGTCATTTTGGCCACCGGCGGCATCGGACTTGTTCGTGCCGCATATTCGTCGGGCAAGCCTGCTTTTGGCGTTGGGCCGGGAAATGTGCCTGTTTTTATTGAACGTACCGCAATTGCCGCAAAGGCGGTTTCGGATATTCTGAGCAGTACCTGCTTTGACAACGGGACGATTTGCGCATCTGAGCAATCCGTTGTGGTCGATTCCTCGATCGACGCCGAAGTTCGGGATCAATTCAAGAGACAGGGCGGCCATTTTTTGAACTCGGCGGAGGCGGATGCTGTCGCAAAGATCCTGCTGACGCCTCAACGGACGCTTAATTCGGGAATTGTTGGCAAGTCAGCGGCATATATTGCGAACCTTGCCGGTGTCACGATACCGGCGGGAAGCCGATGCCTTCTTGCTGATTGCGGCGGCGTTGGCCGTGATTTTCCCTGGTCGATTGAAAAACTTTCACCGACTCTCGCTTATTTTGTAGTTGACGGAATTGAGAATGGTGCGAACCGGTGCGAAGAGATATTGAAGTTTGGCGGAATGGGACATACGGCCGGCATGCATACCCAGAGCCGCGAGGCTGCTGTTCGATACGGCGAGCAGATGCCGGCTTCACGAATTGTGATCAATTCTCCAACAACGCATGGTGCGATCGGGCTATCGACCGACCTGCCCCCGTCGATGACGCTTGGCTGCGGTTCGTGGGGCGGAAACGTGACATCGGACAATGTTTCGCCAATGCACCTGATGGACATTAAACGTGTCGCTTTCGAGTCGAAATCAACTGCCGGAAGGAAGCCTTCGCCAATGCAGGGGATCACGCCGCCGGCCCAGGCGAAAGTTTTGCCGAAACGCGAACAGATCGCTGCGATCGTTGACAGCTTTCTGAGTAAGAAATTGGCTAATGAACCAGTTGCCGAATTATCGGGGCCGCGAGCTAATAGCAAGGAAATTGAGCTGTCCAATGATGCGGCTTCTCCTGTTCGGACGGTAATCCACGAACTCAAGCCGCCTTCTGGAAACGAGAACGGACGGAAGGAACCCGTGGATTTTGTCAGTGAAACCGATGTGCGATCGGCGGCCGATCGGGGCGAAAAGATCTACATCAATGGCAAAACTATTCTGACGCCGGCTGCCCGCGACCTTGGCGAGGAGCGTGATATTTTTGCCAGGGCATGACAATTTAATGAGGCAGTTCGTATTACTATTCATATTTTTCTGGCTCCTGGCAATGCCGTTGACGGGACAATCCCTTTCCACGGACGGATCAAAGGTATCTAACGCGGATGCTCCAATGACCGTCGGGATCGTCGTTGATAATTCCGGCTCATTTCGAATGATTCTAGAGCGTGTCATTAAAGCTGCTACGGCAATAATCGACGATCTTCGGCCGGACGACGAGAGCTTTCTGTTGACCTTTGTTGACACGGCAAAGATCAGGCTGCGTCAAGAGATGACGCGAGATAAAGCTGATCTCCGCGACGCGGCCGAGAATATGTTTGTCGAGGGCGGCCCGACCGCGATACTCGACGCTATTGTTTACGCGTCGAAATATTCCGGTAAGAATGCCTCGGACGGACATACAAAAATACTTGTCCTGATCACCGACGGCGACGATAGAGAGAACGCGGCAAGTGTTGAAGACGCGGTAAAGACGGCGAAGGCCGCCGGCATTAGGATATTTGTTCTTGGCCTGCATGAAGAAAAATTCTATTCAAAAACAGTTGACCGGCTGATACGCGAAACCGGAGGAGCTAAATTTGTTCCTAAGGCCCCAAAGGAAGCTCCGGCCGCGGTTGCGGACCTTCTTGCGGCGATCCGTGGTAACTAGAGGCCCGACGAGAATGATGGTTGAGACACTTGTTGAAAAAAAAGAGTGCGGATCATGCGGTTCCGAGGTGAGAGACGGCTCGGCATATTGCTTTAACTGCGGCGGACCTGTCGTTGTCGAACCTCCGCCGCCGGCCATACTTAAACCTTCATCCGGGCCGTTCAAACGAAGCCGGTCGGCCGCGGAGACGGCGAGATTGAACCAAGAACCCGAACCGCCGCCAGTTTCGCCTCCGGTAAGTCCGCTTGATCTGCCGGTCAATAAGGCTGCAAGTTTAGAAGGAATTGTCACGATAGTCGAAGAAGTACCGGAAAAGGCATTGACGACGCCTCAACCTAACCGGGCGCCCAGGGCACGAATCCAAAAGCCGAAGGAAGTAGAGTGGGTCGAGCATCAATCATCGTCGGCCGTATTCCTGATCGTCGCAATAGTTTTTGCTCTGATCTCGGGTTTGCTTGTCGCGGCGTCATTTTACATGAGGTGATGAGAGAGCGTTGACAGCGGTTAGCCAAAAAAGATCGGAATATTAGGACTTGGGATACTCTGTTTATATGGAAGCATTAGGGATGATCGAATGCATGGGCCTCGTAGCGATGATCGAGGCATCGGACGCTATGGTGAAGGCAGCGAATGTTCGCCTGGTCGGATATGAAAAGGTCGATGCCGGCCTGGTCACGGCTATCGTTCGGGGCGAGGTTGGAGCCGTTAAGGCGGCCGTGGATGCAGGAGCGGCAGCTGCACGCCGCATTGGAACGGTAACGGCAGTACATGTAATTCCGAGGCCGCATAACGAAGTCTCGGATGGATTGCCGGTTATTGATACCGGCGAAACCACCCGCAAAAAGATCTCGGGTTCCGTTCCCTAATAAAACAAGAATGACATCATGAAAATGCCCGGTTTGCAGCATTTGCTGAAGACCGGGCATTTCTATATTCATCGTTTGAAAATTCTAAGGTTTCGTCAGCGGGGCCTTGACGGCAGGTGCCGGCCCATCTCCTTCGGCAAGACGGCCTGCCTTGGTTAGCGGTATTCGCTTTTGATTGCCCGGCCCGTCGTCCACTACTACCTTTATATTGCGAAACGTTCCATCTTTGCGGTCATTCGTCGGAATATACCCGATAGAATATTGCAGCCTCAATTCCGACCCGATCTCTTTGGCGATCTGGGCCAGATCGGCCGTCGAGTTAGGAAAATAAGACCTTCCACCGGTCTCGCTTGCAAGGCGCTGCAATAACGACTTGGCCTTCCCTTGCGGGCTCTTGGAAATGAAACCGCCTTCCTTGCTCAGATCGTTGATAAATCCAATAGTATAGATCTGAACATCGGTCTCGCGGAGCATTTCGAACAATTGTGCCTCAGAATAATAGCTGTCTCGATCCTCGCCGTCTGAAACAACGATAAGGGCCCGGCGCTTGCGGTCGTCCTTGTTTCGATCTTTTTGATACTCGGTGACCTTTTCAGACGCAAGGTAAACTGCATCGATAATAGCGGTTTGTCCGCCTTCAATATAAAGATTATCCAGTGCGTCGATCAGATCGGCTTTCTTCGGGGTAAAATTTTGTTCGATCGTGATCTTGTCCCTGCTGACGAATCGGATAATAAGCGTTTCGTCAGACGGACGGTTGGCGTTAACCAAGATCTTGCCGGCTTCGATCACTTTCTC